>SXGR01574883.1_pt1 | contig 54389 bp, 47 predicted proteins | sample 3174711 | NCBI WGS metagenome assembly SXGR01 (sample SAMN11356860, study PRJNA531348) | freshwater metagenome | isolation source: freshwater sample F1-60 | place: China: Fuxian Lake, Yuxi | collected 2017-12-25 | reverse complement strand
GAAGGTCCCAATGCTCGCTGCTTACGCATTCCGCGCATCGCAGGGTAAGCCATACATGTACCCAGACAACTCCCTGAACGCGCGCGAGAACTTCATGCGCAGCATGTTCGGCTACCCAACCGAGCCATACGAGAACGACCCAGTCGTCACCGACGCTCTCGACAAGCTCCTTATTCTCCACGCTGACCACGAGCAGAACTGCTCCACGAGCGCGGTGCGTGCCGTGGGTTCATCGCATGTGGATCCCTACTCGGCCGTGGCCGCCGGAATCGCGGCGCTGTATGGCCCGCTGCACGGCGGGGCGAACGAAGCCGTGCTCAGGATGCTGAATGAGATTGGCGACGCGAAAAACATTCCCGCGTTCATCGAAGCGGTGAAGAGCGGCAAGGGCGAGTCCAAGCTGATGGGCTTCGGCCACCGCGTGTACAAGAGCTATGACCCGCGGGCCAAGATCGTGAAGGGGCTGTGCGATGAGGTGCTCAAGGTGTCGGGCTCGTCGAAGGACATGGAGATCGCGCTCGAGCTCGAGCGCATCGCCCTCTCGGATGAGTACTTCATCAAACGCAAGCTCTACCCGACCGTGGACTTCTATACCGGGCTGATCTATCGCGCGATGAAGTTCCCGACGGACTACTTCACCGTGCTGTTCGCCATCGCGCGCACGGCCGGTTGGATGGCGCAGTGGGAGGAGATGCTGCTCGACAAGGAGCAGAAGATCGCGCGTCCGCGGCAGATTTTCACGGGAAGCCCAGAGCGAAACTACACGTCGCGGCTCAACGGCATTCACGCGATCACGAAGTAAATCGTGGGCGGTCTACTCCACCGACTTGCAGAGCGTGCTCACCGGACAGACTCCGCATCGCTTGATCCGGGCGGTGCAGACTAACGCACCGAGTTCCATGAGCGCTTGGTTGTGTGCCCACGTCGCCTTCCCCGTCCGCGGGAGCAACGATTCGGCGAGCGTCCAGATGCGGCTCATGTCGCGGGACCGCTTGGGGTTCAGTCGCGGGGCGAACACCCGCGCAATCACCCGCGCGACGTTCGTGTCGACGAGTGCCGCGCGGCGTTCGAACGCGAAGCTCGCCACGGCGCCCGCCGTATAGGCGCCGACACCCGGGAGCTCCCTCAGGCTGGCGATATCTGAAGGGAGTTCGCCGTTGTGGGTGTCGCGGACCGTACGCGAAAGGGTATGCAGGTTCCGTGCGCGCGCGTAGTAGCCTAGCCCTTCCCACGATTCCATGACTTTGCGTGCCGGTGCTGCGGCGATCCGCTCGAGAGTCGGAAAGGTCCGTAGGAAACGGCCGTAGAACTCCACAACGCGCGACACCTGCGTCTGCTGGAGCATGAGCTCCGAAATCAGGATCCGGTACGGATCCCGAGTCCGGCGCCAAGGGAGGTCGCGGCCGGCCTGGCGGAACCAGCTGCCAAGCCGTTTCCGGAACAGGGTTACTGTGCGGGGGTCGAGTGGACGGGGAGGCATCGGCACGGGAAGCTAGCCCAGCCGCGCGATCTTGCATTCCATGCAGGGCGGCGAAAACCATCTCTGGATGAATGACCATGGCCAACGGTTCACCAATGAGAGTGCGACCTGGTTTCCTCGCACTTCCTGGGGTGCCATGGGCCTCAAGGTCTTCGACTTCAACGGCGACGGTACGCTCGACCTGTTCGTGACCGACATGCACTCAGACATGTTTGGGAAATCGCTCGCGCCGGAGGACTGGGCCGGCGAGATGCGAAACTTTGCGCCGCGTGCGCACAACCAAACTTTGCCGAGATCGGCTGCCGGAAGAAGGACGATGGCGGGCGGACGATCATGGGTTCGAAGTCGAGCCGCTCGTCGGTGATTTTCGACGTAGATAACGACGGCGACCTCGACATCGTGACGAACGAGTTCAATGCGCGGCCCATGGCGTTGCTCAGTGACCTCGCGGCGCAGAACACGATCCGCTTTCTGAAAGTCCGGCTGAGCGGCGTCCGATCGAACCGTCAGGGCGTCGGCGCGCTGGTCACGCTGCTGTTGCGTGATGGCACCCGCCGCGTGAAGGCGATGGATGGCAAGTCAGGGTATCTCTCGCAGAGCGACCTGCCGCTCTATTTTGGACTCGACAAGGCCGATGTGATCGCGTCAATCGAGGTGCGATGGCCCGGTGGCGGCGTCCAACAGGTGAAGGGGCCGTTCGCCGCGAATCAGTTGCTGGAGATCGTCGAGCAGTAACACGGGCGCGCCGCGCCTGATGCGGCGACCCGGGCCGTGGTCAGCGTGGCGTCCAGCTTGGCGTGTCGCGGAACAACCCGCCCTCGACCACGATCGTGCGTGCCAGCACGAGACCGAAAATGACTGACAGCGTTCCGGCGGCGAGCCGGATGCCTCGCTGAAAGTGGTCCACGCGGCCTGAGGCGTACACGGCCGGCGCGGCGATGAGCCAGGTGACCGCGGTCATGCCGGCAATCGTGCCGAGTCCGAATACCACGAGGTAGGCGATCGCCCACACTGTCTCGGGAATCGCCGCGAGGACGAGCAGTGCCACGGCGGCGGAGCCGGCGAGGCCGTGCACGATGCCGACGATGAATGGGCGCCAGCCGTCGGTGGCCGCGAGATGCTTCTTGGTATGTGCCGAATCTGCGGCTGCGTCGCGATCGGTCGCCCCGACCGCCTTCTCCTTCAAGTTGGCGAAGCCGAGCAGGATCAGGACCATGGCGACCGCGAACTCGAGCCCGAGGCCGACGCGCGGGGGGATCGCGATGCGGAAGACGACGATGGCGCCGCCAATCACCACGACCGTGAGCGAGTGCCCGATCCCCCAGAGTGCGCCGATCCGCGCTGCCCGCGAGAAGCGGCGTTCACGGGCAACGATCGCCGTCACCGCGACGACGTGGTCGGCGTCCGTGGCGTGGCGCAAACCGAGCAGAAAGCCGAGGACGGCGGCCGAAAGCATGCTGAACACTGGTGGTCTAGCGCGGTGGCAGGAGGGGCACTACGACACCGTCCGTGTCTTTCGCTTCAGGAAGTCCATCAGGATGAACTGGCCGAGCGTCATCGTGTTGGTGAAGTAGGCGCGGCCACGAGTGATGGACGAGACGATTTTCACGAACTCGACGAGCGAGCGCTCGCGCGCGAGCATGAAGGTGTTGACCACGATGCCGGAGCGACGGCACTCGGTCACCTCGGCGAGCGTCTGCTGCAATACGTACGCGTCGAGGCCCATCGCGTTCTTGTAGATCTGCCCGTTGGGCATCGTGAGCGCGCTCGGTTTGCCGTCGGTGATCATCACGATCTGTCGCATGTCCTTCTTCTGTGCGAGCAGGAGTCGACGCGCCAGCTTGAGCCCTTCGGCGGTGTTCGTGTGGTACGGCCCGACCTGCGCCACGGCGAGCGCGCCGATCGGGATTTCCTCGGCGGAGTCGTGGAAGAGCACCACCTTGATCGTGTCGCCGGCGAACTGCGTCCGAATGAGGTGCGTGAGCGCAAGCGCGACCTTCTTGGCGGGCGTGAAACGATCCTCGCCGTAGAGAATCATCGAGTGCGAGCAGTCGAGCATCAGCACCGTGGCGCAGCTCGACCGATAGTCCGACTGATGGACCATCAGGTCCGGATAATCGAGGTCGATCGGTACGTCGAGTGAACCGGTGCGGAGCATGGCGTTTCGAAGCGTCGCGGCGACGTCGAGGTTCAGCACATCGCCGAACGCATACGGTCGGCTCCAGGCATCGGACTCGATGCCGGTCGCGAGGTGCGGCGTGTCGTGCGAGCCGAAACTCGACTTGCCGATCGAGGAGAGGATTCCCCGCAGCGCCTTGTAGCCCAGAAAGTCGATTCCGCGGTCGGTGAGCGAGAACTGCACATCGCGCGCGGCGGCCTGTGCGAGGCCGCCGGGCCCGGTCACCGCTTGGTGGCCGGCTGGCATTGCGGGTGGCGCGTCGAGCTTTAGGTGGCCGGCTTCGACAAGGCGCTGGACGATCGCGTCGAGCAGCTGGGAGAGCTTCTGCTCCGAGATGTCATCGCCTTCCCCACGCAGCGCTTCGAGCATTTCCGGCGTGAACTGGCCGCTCTGCATTAACGCGTCGAGAATTGCCTGCTTGAGGGCGCCGAGCGATCGGTCGCCTTCCTTGCCCGTTTCACCCCAATAGGGATGGTACTGGGGCCCGCCGGCAAAACCGGATTGCAGCAGAAAATCCGCGAGCCCGTCGAGCAGGGACTGGAGGTCCACGGCGTCGCCGAGTTCGGGCGAAAACTTGGTGTAGGTATGTTCGCGCATTGCGCATGTAATCTAGCGTACCCACGCCGATCTCAATTCACCGACGCCGTTGCAGTGCGATGTGTCGTGGTATTTTGAGGATGTGACCGCCCCCTCCCACTCGTTCAACCCGTTCCGCACGCTGGCGGTCCACCGGAATTTCCGCCTGTTCTGGTTCGGCCAAACGCTGTCGCTGGTCGGCACCTGGATGCAGCAGGTGTCAACCGCATGGCTCGCGCTCGAGCTCACCAACGACCCGTTTCTTGTGGGTCTTGTCAGCGCGGCGGGCACGCTCCCCATTCTGCTCTTCTCGATTCCTGCGGGCGTGTATGCCGATCGGCGCGAGAAGCTACGCATCGTTCGCATTGCGCAGGTGCTCTTTGTCGTTCAGGCCGCCGTCCTTTGGTGGTTCACCTGGAGTAACCAGGTCACGATTGGCGTGCTCATCGTGCTGGTGCTTGCGTCGGGTCTGTTCGAGGCATTCGAGATTCCCGCGCGGCAGTCGCTCATCGTGCGGTTGGTGAACAAGGACGACCTGCAGGGCGCGATCGCCTTGAACTCCGGCGGATTCAATCTCGCGCGCATCCTTGGTCCGGCTGTCGCTGCCGTCGTCATCGCCCAGCTTGGCATCGCGTGGTGTTTCGGGCTGAACGCCGTGAGCTACCTCGCGGTCGTAATCGGCCTCGCGATGATCCGGTTACCGGCCGGCACCGACGAAGTCAGCGAAGCAGGACGGTCGACATGGCACGGGATCGTCGAGGCCTTCTCGTACATCCGTAACGACCGGTTGATGTGGATCCTCATTCGCGTCGTGGCGCTGTTCTCGTTCCTTGGCGTCCCGGTGCTGACGATGCTTCCCGTGATGGCACGGGACCGCCTGCATCTGGACGCGGCGGGCTACGGCACGTTGATGGGGTGCTTCGGCGTTGGCGCGCTCATCGGCACCCTCATGATCGCCGGTCACGCCGCGCGGCTGAAGCGCGGCGCGGTACTGATGGCCTGTTCGCTCACGCTGGGTCTCGCGATGGTCGCGTTCGGTCTATCCACGTCGTTCGTCGCGTCAGGGGTGATCCTCGTGATCTGCGGCATGGCCATGATGGGGAACAACGCACTCATCAATGGAATCATGCAGTCGTGGGTCCCCGACATGATGCGTGCGCGGGTGATGGGGCTCTATGTCACGGTGTACATCGGTATGCATCCGCTCGGTTCCACGGTGGCGGGCTGGTGCGCGCGGCAGTTCGGCGTGTCGCACACCGTGGCGGGGATGGGGACGCTGCTTTTTCTTGCCGCTGCCTGGGTCTTTCGGAAGTACCCAGAGATCCGCGATGCCTGATCAGTTGACGCGCGCGCGATCATGCGGAAATCCGTTGCGGATGCTAACTTGAGTGACCGCGATACGGCTTACTCCATGATGACTTCCTCTGCTTCTACCATCACGCTGCTCCGGCGCGCGCTCGCGGTGATTCTCGTGCTCGGTATCGTCGGTGCAGAGGTTGAGCTGCTGCTGCTCAAGCACACTGACGGCGTCTGGCAACTCGCCCCGATCGTGCTCAACGGTGTGGCGCTGCTCGTGTGCGGCTGGTATGCGCTCACCAGGAATGCAGCGGCCATCCGCACCCTGCAGGCCGTGATGATTATCTTTCTGGTCAGCGGCGGGATCGGGATGATCCAGCACTTCCGCGGCAACATGGCCTACGCGGTCGACTCGAATCCGTCCCTCGCGGGACGCGAGTTGTACACGGAAGCCGTGATGGGGTCGACTCCGACGCTGGCGCCAGGAATGATGGTGCAGCTGGCGCTGGTCGGCCTTGCCTTCGCGTTTCGCCATCCTCGTCTCCGTGCCAAACCCGGGTCATCCGGCATCGTATCCGAATCACGGTGAATACCCTTTTCCAAAAACCAATTATGAAACTCGTCAACTCCCTGATGGCCGCTGGCACAATCGTGACGCTGGTCGTCACTCCGGCGTCTGCACAGCTCGGCCGTCAGCAGGGCCTCGTCGAACCGAACGTGGCCGCCGACAGCGTGGTGGCTGCGCTGCCGCATCTCAATGCCGACATCGCCGCTGCGCTGAAGGGCGCGCGCCCCATCCTGAGCAGCGTCGTGCTCGACAGCATTCTCAGCGCCAAGTCACTGTCCAAGCCGCAGCGCACCGAGTTGTATGCCAAGCTATTCGTGCATATCGATCTCAATCGTGGAACCGACGCGGAGCTTCTGCTGATTCCCGGCATGGACGCAAAGAAGCTTGCGGCCGTGAAGGACAGTCGTCCGTGGGCGTCGTTTGAGCAGTTTCAGGCGGAGATCACCAAAGCCACGAGCGCCGCCGAAGCCGCTCGTCTCGAGCAGTATCTCTTCATTCCGGTCGAGCTCAACAGCTGGACTGATCCGATCATGGATTCATTCGCCGGTATCGGTGTCGGTACACGCCAGTGGAAGCGTGAGTTTGCCGAGTATCGTCCGTGGACGTCGATGGAGCAGTTCGACCGCGAGATCGCGAAGTACCTGAGGGCGCGCCCGACCGAACTACAGCGGCTCAAGCGGTACGTGTACATCAAGTAGTTGCGAATAGAAACGCAGGGGAGCGCCGCCTTCATGTGAGGCGGCGCTCCTGGGTGTTTCAGGGGCGGAGGTCGTCGACGCGGTCACGTCGTCGCGCCATCCGGTCCGGTGACGGCACTACGCCGTCTTATCGTCCGGTTCTTCTGGTCCGCGGCGGCGGCGAGGCTGCTCGTTCTGGGCGCGGCCATAGCGGCCACGTTCATTCCGTGAAATCTTCCGGCGCGCAACCAATGCCTCAAGCACGAGCTCGCAGGCGAACACCACGAGTGCGTCGTCCGTGGACGGCGCGAGGTCGTGTTCGATCACCAGCGCGCCGAGTCCCGGTACCGTCTCGAACGCCTGGCGGAGCAGCGCCGCGCCCGCGTCGTCGGCCACCTGCAGTGCAGCCCCTTCGTCGAACCAGATCACGATGTCGTCGGTGTTTGCGTGCGGCGCGTGCGCCCGCAACGTCGCATCGGCGGCGCGCCGGATCAGCTCGCGGGCGATCTGTGTGCCGCCCACGAGTTCGCCTTCGTATTCGAGCTCGAGCTTGCCCGTGATCGCCGGCAGTGCGGCGTACACGTCTCCGAGTCGCGGGACGACTTGCTTCTCCTTGAGGGCGAGCGCGCGGCGCTCGGCGTTGGATACCACGTTCTCCATCACGGTGATCGGCATCCGCTGGCTCACGCCTGAACGACGGTCGATGCGCTTGTCGGCGCGTGCCTCGAATGCCACCCGTTCGACGAGTTCCTCGAGCAACGGCGAAATCGTGATGGGTTCGGCGCCACGGGCCATCCAGGCCTCGGCGCGTGTGATATTCATACCGAGTTCGACTTCCTCGGGGTAGTGTGTCACGATTTCGCTGCCGATCCGGTCCTTGAGCGGCGTGATGATCTTGCCGCGTGCCGTGTAGTCCTCGGGGTTTGCCGTGAAACAGAGGAGCACGTCGAGCGGGAGGCGCACGGGATAGCCTTTGATCTGTACGTCGCCTTCCTGCATGATGTTGAACAGGCTGACCTGCACCTTGCCTGCGAGGTCGGGCAGCTCGTTCAGCGCAAAGATCCCGCGATTGGCGCGCGGCAGCAGACCGTAGTGGATCGTGAGTTCATCCGAAAGGATGTGGCCACCGCGCGCCGCTTTGATCGGATCGAGGTCGCCGATGATGTCCGCGACGGTCACGTCGGGCGTGGCGAGTTTCTCCACGAACCGTTGTTCACGTCCGACCCATTCGACCGGCGTGTCCTCGCCCGCGTGAGCGATCAGTTCATGCGCGTATTTGGAAATCGGGTGGAAGGGCGAGTCGTTGATTTCGCTGCCGCCTACCACCGGAATCACTTCGTCGAGCAGCGACGTGAGCGCGCGCAGTATGCGCGACTTGGCCTGCCCGCGGAGTCCGAGCAGGATGAAGTTGTGGCGCGAGAGTAGGGCGTTGACGATCTGCGGCACGACGGTGTCTTCGTAGCCCACGATTCCGCTGAACACCGAGCCGCCATGCTTGAGCCGGCGGAGCAGGTTCGCGCGGATTTCCTCTTTCACGGAGCGGGTTGCCGCACCCCACTTCGATTTCTTGAGCTGGCCGAGATTCGCAGGAAGTCTTACCATATGTTCGTGGATTTGGGATGAACGTAATCTAACGCCAGTACAGACTGTACCGATTCGTATCGCGTGCGTTCCAAGGCGGCGATTCGGTCTCCTTTCTGTTCAGGTCACGCCCGGTGCGATCCCTGCCACGCAGGCTATCTCTGGTCCAAGACACGCAACGCCCCGAGGCATCGTCCATGCGAAAAATCTTCGTCGCACTTGCACTGCTCGCCCTGTTCTCCGTCCCGGCGTCCGCCCAGCAACAGGCGGGGCCCGTCATCATAAAGGGCGGGCTCCACTCGCCGGTCCCGAACACCACATTCGCGGTTCCGACCGACCAGACCTACAAAGTGTCGTGGGACATCAATGTTGGGTCGGCCAAACCGGGTGATTCGAACGTCGCGTTTGAAGTTCCACCGCGATTCGTGAACCAGGCCGCTGTGCTCGGCGTCCCCCGCGCGAACGTGCAGGTCGCGGTCGTCGTGCACGGGACCGCCGGCGAGGAACTTCTCGCTCACGATGAGTACCGCGCCCGGAAGGGAGTCGACAACCCGAACATCGCGCTGCTTGAGGAAATGTCGAAGGCCGGTGTGCGCATCATCCTCTGCGGGCAGACCGCGGCCAACAAGAAGATGCCGCGCGACAAGATCCTGCCCTTCGTGCTTGTCGCCCCGTCAGCGGCCTTCGCGCACGCCGTGCTTCACCAGCAGGGGTTCACGGTCAATCCGTTCTAGCCAAGGCCGAGGCCCTGCCGCGCCGCCGTTCGGTCGACGCGCTCAGTCCGCGACGCTGATCTCGACGAGGTTGTCATAGAACACGGGCCCATGGCCTAGGTCGGTCTCGCGTTGTGACGTCGTGTCGTTCACGTTCTTGCCGTCACTCGTGAGCTTCGTCCACCAGACACTCGGCGCGTTGGCTACGCCCTCGCGCACCGACTCGCCCACCCGCGCGATACCACTAAAGGATCCGCGGTCATTCGCAACGACCACGCGCGCGCCCTCCACGATGCCGCGCATGGCGGCGTCGTGACGGTGTAGCACAATCTCGGGAACTGCGTCCTTCCTCAGGGAGTCCACGTTCACGAACGTCGAGTTCAGGAACTGGTGTCTGGGTGAGGAGATCAGCGTCAGTGGGTATTTCGCCGCCAGCTCGGGTGATGTCTCCGGGAACTCGTGCGGCGGCGTGAAGTTTGGAAGCGGGTCCAGCCCCATCGCCTGCATTCGCTCCGAATAGAACTCACACTTGCCGCTCGGGGTGAGGAACCCGCCATCAGCGAACGGCAGGTATGGCCGAGGCACGTTGAGGTGCACCCAGCCCTTCTCCATCAGGGCATTGAAGGTCACGCCTTTCATGCACGCCGCCGCCGTGTCGAGCGAGCCCTTGATCACCGTGACGTCGTCTTCCTGAAGCGCGGGATGGTCGAGCCCCATCGTCCTCGCCAGTAGCCGGAAGATCTCCGTGTTGGGCTTAGCGTCACCCAGCGGTGCGATCGCGGGCCGGTTGAGCGTGGCGTAGAGATGTCCGTAGGCAAAGTGCACATCCCAATGCTCGAGTTGCGTCGTGGCCGGCAGCACCCAGTCGGCCCAATCGGCGGTGTCGGTCTGGCACTGCTCGAGCACGACGGTGAACAGATCCTCGCGCGCGAGCCCGCGCACGACCTCGCTGCGGTCTGGTGCCACCGCCGCCGGATTGGAGTTGTAGACGACCAGTGCCTTCACCGCCGGGCCGCCGACGCCCGCATCGGGGCGCGTCAGCGCCTGGCCGAGCAAAATCATGTTGACAAGGCGAACCGGATTGGGCTTGAGGTCCGGACGCATCAGCGCGTCCTTGTTGAACTGGAACGTCTTGCCTGTTGAGAGCTGGATTCCGCCGCCCGGGCGGCGCCAATGGCCGCAGACTGCAGGCAGGCAGGCAAGCGTGCGCACCGCCATGCCACCACCACCGTGCCGCTGGAGTCCGTAGTTGATGCGCAGGAACGCCGACTTTGCGCGACCGTAGCGGCGCGCGAGTGAGACGATCGTTTCCTCTGGAATACCGGTAATCGGGGCCGCGCGTGCGGGCGACCACTCCTTGACGCGTTCGCGAAGCTGGTCCGCGCCGAGCGTGTGCTGCTCGATGTAACTGGCGTCTTCGAGTCCTTCGGCAAAGATCACGTGCATCATGGCGAGCGCCAGCGCCGCGTCGGTGCCCGGGCGGATACCGATCCACTCGTCGCACTGTTCCGCGGTGCGCGTGCGGATCGGGTCAATTGCGATCACGGTGGCGCCGTTGTCGCGCGCCTTGCGCACATAGGGCCAGAGGTGCGGATTCGCCGTCAGCGTGTTCGTTCCCCAGAGGAGCACGAGGTCGCTCCACGGCAGGCCTTCGCCGTCCGCGCCTATATTTGCGCCCACGGTCATCTGCATGCCAGCCGAGCCGCACGACGAACAGATCGTTCGGTCGAGCTCGGACGCGCCGATCAGGTTAAAGAACCGCCGGTCGATCGACCCGCTCTGCACATACCCCATGGTACCAGCGTACGAATACGGAAGGATGGCCTGCGGTCCGTCACTTGAGCTGCGAATCGTGTTGAGCTTGGCGGCGATCTCGGTGAGCGCGTCATTCCACGTCGCCGGTTCGAACGTGCCGCTGCCCTTGGGTCCTACACGCCGGAGTGGCGTGGTGAGGCGGTCCTTGTGGTAGGTGCGCTCGAGGTACCGGTTCACCTTCGCGCAGAGAAATCCCTGGGTGAACGGGTGATCCGGATCGCCCTGAATCTTCGTGGCGCGACCGTGCTCGACCGTGACGAGCGTGGCGCAGCAATCAGGGCAGTCGTGTGGACAGGCGCCGCGAATGACCCGAGCGACCGGTTCTGCACCTGTCTCGTCCGTTGCGTCGATGGCCATGATTGTCCAGATGAGCTCGGTGTCGGACGGTCGCGCGGTGACGACGGCGGGTGAAGTGGAGAATCTAGTTGGAACCCGACGCTTGGCGGTTGAAACTCGACGCTTGCCGGCCATCCCCGTGAAGCGAGCCGGGCCGTTGAGGGGCCTCACAACCTTCGTATACCCTTTGGGGTTGCGTGCCCGAATCTCTTGACGTTTCCGTTGAGACTAGTTACAATCTTTGCAGCTGTCACAGGACTGCGCAACCGGCGCAGCTGTACACTGTGCCACGTAATGCAAATCCAGTTCTGGAGAGCCCCCCATGAAGCGTGTCACCCTCGCTGCGTCGTTCTTCGCGATTCTCGCGATTGCCGCTTGCACCCCCGCCGAGAAGGCCCCGGAAGCCGCGCCGGAAGCTGCTGCGGTCGTTGCTGCACCGGACAGCGCCGCGTTGAAGGCTGCTGCTGACTCGGCTGCCGCGGCTGCCGCGAAGAAGCCGTAACAGACTTCTTCTCAGCTGTTGAGAAGGTCGCGCCCAATCGGGCGCGCCCTTCTGTTGTTATTCAGTCGAACGGAAGTGGCGAAACGGTGGCCGGCGTTTCGTGGTCTCCCCAGCGCACGGTAACCACGGCGCCAGTCTCGATTTCGCGCCGCACGAACGCGAGCGCGATTGCGCCGTGTTGCGGTGATTCACTCGTTGAGCAGACCGTGCCCGCTTCGGCGTTGTCGCCAAACCCGACCCGCGCGCCGGACTGCGGCATGGTTGTGCAGCGCAGCCCTCGTAACACGCGGTTCACATGTCCGCGGAAGTGGACGCGGGCGACGGTTTCCTGGCCGGTGTAACACCCCTTATCGAATGAGATCGCGCCGACATCCGCCCGGTCGAGTGCGGCTTCCTGGGCGAGTGTGTTCTCGTCCATATCGGTGCCCCAGAGTGGCCGTCCGGCTTCGATGCGCAACGTATCTGCCGTTTCGGCGTCGAGCCAGGTCGCGCGTCCGGCGCGCTGCGCTGCGATGAACGCCGCAGCTGCCGTGCCCGGGATAAACAGGTCGAAGCCCGTCACGCCAAGGTCAGGTACCCGCGCAATCGTGCACGGCACGGCGCCGAACGTGCTCTGCAGGTGCGAGTACTGGGGGAGTTCGGCGAGGACCGCCGCATCGATCGAGCACAAGGAAGCGATCGCCTCAGCCGCCTGTGGTCCGAACACGCCGATTGTGTCAATCTCGCTCGAGGCGTCGCTGAACTGCGCGAGTCGCGGATTGACGTACTTCTTGAGCATGGCGAGTAGGCCCGGGCCAGCGGCCGCCGAGGTATCGACGAGAAAATCCGCTTCGCGCGCGAATAGGCGAACATCCGCGATGACCTTGCCCTTGTTGGTGAGTGCAGCGGCGTAGTGGCCGTGTCCCGAAACGAGCGGCGCCACGTCGTTGGTGAGCAAGCCATTCAGCGTCAAGCGCGCCTGCGGGCCGGTGAACACCAGTCGCACGCGGTCGCTCCGGTCGATTACGACCGCAGCGGCCTGCGCCGCGTCGTATGCTTCGCGCGAGGCCGTCACCGATCCTTTCCCTCGCCCCGGCAGGCATCGTACTCATACGCGGCGTCGAGCAACTCGACTGGATGCCGCACCTGTACGTTACTGCCCGAGCGAATCAGTCCGGCCGCGATGTGCATCATGCAGCCCGGGTTTCCCGTGGTCACGACCGCGGCTCCGCTCGCGGCGATCCCTGCCAGTTTCGGCGCGAGGATGCGCTGCGAAAGTGCTGGTTGGGTGAGCGAATAGAGTCCTGCACTGCCGCAGCAGGCGCTGGCGTCTGGCAACTCGGATGCTCGCAGCCCACCGATGGCAGCGAGTACCCGCGCCGGCGGATCGGAAAGCCGTTGACCGTGCACGAGATGGCAGGGGAAGTCCACCGCTGCGTTCACCAGCGCCCCCGTAGCCGGCGCTGGCCCTGCGGCGGCGAGTAGTTCGCTGACGTCGCGAACCTTGGCGCCAAACGCCGCCGCGCGGTCGCGCCACGAGGCGTCGTCCGCAAGAAGGTGCCCGTATTCCTTCATTGCCGCGCCGCAGCCCGCCGAGTTCACGGCGATGCACTCCGCGTCTGACTGTTCGAATGCCGCGATGTTCGCGCGCGCGAGGCTCCGGGCTGTTTCGCGGTCACCGGCATGCGCGTGCAGCGCGCCACAACACTGCTGACCAGCTGTGGTGCATAGCGCAAAGCCGTTTCGCGCGAGCGTGCGTTCGGTGGCGCGGTTCACCGGCGCCAAGAGCCCCTCCATCACGCAGCCCTTGAGGACCGCGACGCGTGCGCGCTGCGGGGCGAGTGCGCCGGTCTGGGCGGATGCGCTTTGCGCGCCGCGCCTAGCTCGGGCAGCCGGACTCCCGCCGCGGACCGAGCGGCGGGTCGCTTCCAATGTTGCCATCATGAGCCCGAGCCGCCCGGGCGCACGCGCGAGCAGCCGCGTGATGCCGAGCGCCCGCAGCAGTCGCGCACCGGCCATGCTAATCGCCAGGAGCGACGGGTTGGCGAAGGTCGCGAGAATGACCTTCGACGTGAATGGGATCGGCCGCGCGGCAATTATCATCGCGCGGGTGTCCTCCAGCAGCTGCCCGTAGGGTACACCCGATGGGCAGGCCGTTTCGCAGGCGCGGCAACCGAGGCACTGGTCGAGGTGCGTGCCCACGGCGTCGTCGGAGGCGCTGAGCGTTCCTGCGGCGAGCGCTTTGATCAGGACGATGCGCCCGCGTGGTGAATCGTTCTCGTCGTCGAGCGCGAGGTACGTCGGGCAGGCCTGCAGGCAGAAGCCGCAATGCACGCAGAGGTCAGCACCCGTCGGCGGTATGGCTGTGCTCGTCACGCCTGTTCTCCGAATACGCCGGGGTTGAGGATGCCCGCTGGGTCGAACCGTTCTTTGATGCGCGCGGCAACGGTGTTCACGAGCGGACGTCCATCGAGATGCCTCGGACGAGGGTCGAGGGCGCGGTATCGCGTCCATACCGATGCATCAACTTCCACGATCGACCCGGCGGACGATGCAATCGCTTTCGCGGCCGCCACGAGCGCCGCATTGCCGGCGTACCGCACCAGCGCGCTTCCGGCATCGAGCCCGAGCGCGCTTGCCCTGGTGTCGTCGGGGACTTCGCAGGCCAGCGGAGCGATTGCACCGCCCTGAAGCAGCCCGAGCCAGGACCCGGCAGTGGCGCCATGGCGTGTGACGCACCAGGTGACGTCGACCGCGGGTCGAGCGCGGAGCCGAACCGTCACTTCGGTGATCGCACCAAGCGATCCGAACGAGCCGACGAGCAATCGGGTGAGATCGAAGCCCGCCACGTTTTTTACCACGCGACCACCGCCACGTACCACCATGCCGGCGCCATCGACGAACTCGATGCCGAGTGCGATGTCGCGCGGCCGTCCGAGTGTCGCGGCACAGGGGCCACCCGTCGCCGTCGCAAATGTCGCGCCGACAGTGCCCGCGTCGTCGCCCCACGCCAGCAGTGGACACCACTGGTTGTGCTCGGCTGTGATCGCGTTCAGCTCTGCGAGTGTCGTGCCGGCACGCAGCGTCAGTGTGAGATCGGCCGGTACGTAGGCGACGACTCCGGCAATCGCCGCGAGCGAAACCGGTCGCGCGGTGGCGCGGATCCGGCCCGCCGGCGTGCCGGCAGCGGACCACCCGCCGCGGCCTTCGAAGCGCAGCGGCGTGCGCGCGGCGTGCGCGTCACAAACGATCTGCGCGAGCTCCGCCGTGTTGCGTGGCGCCTGTTCGGTGACCTTCATGCGTTGACTCCTGGCGCGGCGAGCCACTCTCGGCAGCGGTGGACCGGCACGACCTTGCCAGGGTTCGCACGCCGAGCCGGATCGAATGCGTCGCGCAGCCGGCACATTGCGTCGAGCGAATCGGGCGTGAAGAGCTGGTCCATGTACTTGAGCTTGTCGAGTCCCACGCCATGTTCGCCCGTCAGCGTCCCGCCTTCGGCGATGCAGAGCGCCATGATCTCATCGCAGGCGAGGTGGACGCGTTCGGACTCGTCAGCGTCATCGGCGTTGTACGGAATATTCGGGTGCAGATTGCCGTCGCCGGCGTGAAACACGTTGCACACGTGCAGGCGATGCCGCGCGCCGATGGCGGCGATGGCACGCAACACCGGCGCGAGTTTGGTTCGCGGCACGACCGCGTCCTGCACGCAGAGGTTCGGTGCCACGCGGCCCATCGCGCCGAAGGCTTTCTTGCGGCCCTGCCAGAGGCGCGCACGATCGGCCGGGTCGTTGGCCACGCGCACGGTCCGAGCGCCGGCGGCACGGCAGATCCGGTCCACGGCGTCGACGTCGTCGTCGAGTCCGGCCAGCGGTCCGTCCACTTCAATGATCAGTGCGGCGGCAACGTCGGTCGGATAGCCGGCCGCGTAGATCGACGCCTCGACCGCGGCAATCGTGCCGGCATCGATGAGCTCCAGCGCAGCCGGAACGATCCCAGCGGCGATGATCGTACTCACGGCTTGGGCGGCGCCGTCGACCGTCATGAAGTCGGCGAGCATCGTGCAGATGCGCGCCGGGTTCGGTGTGAGTTTCACCGTTACATCCACGGCGATTCCGAAGCACCCTTCTGAACCGACGAACGTGCCGAGTAGGTCGATGCCGACCTCGTCGTCGCGCGGGGCTTCGAGGCGCATGACCTCACCGTCTGGCAAAACAATCGTTGCCGCGACGACGTGATTGAGCGTCACGCCGTACTTGAGGCAGTGCGGTCCGCCCGCGTTCTCGGCAACGTTTCCGCCGATGGTGCATGCCGTCTGGCTCGATGGATCTGGCGCGTAGTGTAGGCCGAACGGTGCGGCCGCGCGCGTCAGGTTGGCGTTGACCACACCGGGTTCGACCGTCGCTGTGCGCGCGAGTTCATCGATCGCGATGATCCGACGCATGCGCTGCAGGCCGACCATCACGATGCCTTCGGCGAGTGAACCACCCGAGAGTCCGGTGCCGGCGCCGCGCGCAACGAACGCTGCGCCGGCGGCAGCGAGTGCTCTCACCACGGCGATGGCTTCGTCGCGATTCGCCGGCGAAACGAGCAGCCGCGGGCTTTTGTGGTAGCCGGGCAGTCCGTCGTTTTCGTACACAATGAGTTCCGATGGTCGCGCGATAACGTACTTCGCGCCGACAATCCGGCCGAGTGGTGCGATCAGGGGATCCACGATCAGAATTCTAGTGGAGTGGAAGGGACGCGACGGGACCGCGCGCGACGGCTAGCACGCGCTGCGTGCCACGATGCACGAAGGGCCGAACTCGCGTTCGGCCCTTCGCGTCAACTCATGGCACCGCATTCCCGGGTGGCGACACCAGTTGGGTGGTGTCCTTGGAGATCAGGTGATTGCCCAGAAACCGGCGAGCGACCGTCCGTCGGGCGATTCGCGGAGCTTCTCGAACGCGCGCTCGCGAATCTGGCGAATGCGTTCGCGAGTCACGCCCATCAGAGCGCCAATTTTTTCGAGGGTCATCGCCTCGGCGCCTTCGTCAAGGCCGTAATACAGGTTCAGGATCTTCCGTTCGCGCGGCGTGAGGTGGTGCTTAAACACGCGGTCGATCGTTTGGCGCATGAGCTGGACGTCGGTCGATTCCTCGATCTGGATGCCATCGGCTCCAGAGAACCGCTCGCCGAGCGTGGAGGCTTCGCGATCGCTCCGGTCCACTGGGGCGTCGAGCGAAAGTTCGGTGGCGGACATCTGCTTGCTTGCGCGCACCTGTTCCGGCGTTTCCTCGAGCAGGCGGCCAATCTCATGATCCGTCGGGTCCCGCTTGAGGACCTGGCCGAGAATTGTCTCGGCGCGCGACAGGCGAATCAGCTGTGAGTTCTGGTTGAGCGGGATGCGGACCGAACGTGTCTGTTCGGCGAGCGCCTTGAGCACGGCCTGGCGCACCCACCAGACGGCGTACGAGATGAACTTGACGCCCTGGTCCGGGTCGAACTTGCGGACTGCTTTTAGGAGTCCTTCATTGCCGATGGCAACGAGCTCGGACAGGTCGAGTCCGTGGCCCTGATACTTCTTGACGTAGGAAATCACGAACCGGAGGTTCGCCGTCACGAGCCGCCCGGCGGCTCTTTCGTCACCCTTCTGGGCAAGCCTCGCCAGGCGCTTCTCTTCGGCGGGATCGCTAATCAGCGGGATTTTTTGGATATCTTGCAGGTACTGGTCGAACGCGGTCGAGGGTGAGGAACGAAAAAAAGACTTACTCCTTGGCTCCGTCGCTGGCTGCATACACACCCCGGTAGGTCGTTGGGTTGCAGAGCACTCACAGGCATTCGCGGCACAAGCTGCGGAGGCGTACCATCCAGCCGCAAGAACGATCAGGTTACGTGCGTGTCGGGATTCGGTCAACACCCCAGGGCCGTGTCGACGGTTGGAAGCGCTGGCCAGCAGCGATCTAACTCGTTGTAGTAGAGGGGTTTACTGATGCATCACAAATATGATGCGATGCGACTATCCGCCCGTGTCGCGGGAAGATGCCACGACGGACTCGCGTAGCCTTAGGCGCTGAACGCGCGGACGACAGCCGCTCGGACCTCGTCATCGCTGACGCGAGTTCCGTAACCCGCGCCGGCCGCAGCCATCGTGCCGACGCCGGCGGCGAGCGCGTATTCGACTGCACCGCCGCGTGCCTTCTTGTCGGTGCGCGTGGCGGCCAACACGGCATCGGCAGTCATCGGAAGCGAGGGCTGAAACGGTAGCTCGAGCGCGGAGGCCGCGACGGTGACCTGCTCGGCGAGCGTCGGCGCGGCGAGCCCGAGCGCCTCGGCAATCATCGCTTCAACCCGTATCCCGATGGCGATGCTTTCGCCGTGGAGCATCGCATAGTCCGACGCAGCTTCAATGGCGTGTCCGATGGTGTGGCCGAAGTTCAGTGACTTGCGTACACCGGACTCTTTCTCATCGCGTGCGACGACGGCTGCCTTGATGCGGACGTTGCGTTCAATGAGGGCGCCGGCGACGGCCTGATCGGGGCCTTCGGCGTGGAGCATCGCCTTCGCGTTGGCGAGCAGCCAGTCGAGCTCGGCCTGGGAGGTGATGATCGCGTGTTTGAGGGCTTCGGCGAGTCCGCTGCGCAATTCGCGCGGTGGGAGCGTCTTGAGCACCGCCGGATCGGCGACGACGAGCGTCGGATGATGGAACGCGCCCACGAGGTTCTTGCCCGCGGGCGTGTCGACGCCGGTCTTGCCGCCGATCGCAGCGTCGATCATCGCGAGCAGTGAGGTCGGAACCTGGATGACGGGAATGCCGCGCATGTAGGTCGCGGCGGCGAACCCGGCGAGGTCGCCAACGACGCCGCCGCCTACCGCGACGACCACCGAGTCTCGGCCGAATCCCGCGTTGAGCATGCCGTTGGTCAGCCGGGTCCACTCGATTCGGTTCTTGTTCACTTCGCCAGCGGCGATTTGGAATCGGTCCGATTCCGGCACGCCGAGTCGGCCCGCGAGTGGTGTGGCGTGCAGCGGGCCGACGTTGGTGTCGCTGACGATCGCGATGCGCGCGCCCTTCGCGGCTGACCGAATCGCATCCATCCCCGCCATGCTGAGCGATGCGCCGATAAGAATGCGCGCACCGTGGAGCGACAGTTCTGCCGACGGAGGTGTGGCCTGTTCGCTCATGGTGCCGTTACCACGCTACCAAGTGACTTCGCCGGCACCCGCCCGGCGATTGGCCACGCGGGCCAGGACGAAAAGCAGGTCGGAGAGCCGATTCAGGTAGACGATGATGATTGTCGGTACGTCCGTGGTGTGTTGGAGGCGCACGACCGACCGCTCGGCGCGCCGGCACACGGTGCGGGCGACGTGGAGCGCAGCGGCCTTCGGCGTCCCGCCCGGCATGATGAACGCCTTGAGCGGTGGGAGTTCGGACTCTCCGTCGTCGATCGCCTGCTCGATTTGCGCGATGCGCTGGTCGGTGAGTCGCGCCTTCTCGAGCTGCTGTTTGTGTTCTTCTGGGTGCGGCGTGGCGAGTAGGGCGCCGATCGCGAAGAGGTCTTTCTGGATCGGGGCGAGCACTTCGTCGATGCGGGGCAGCATCTCAGCCGCTCGTACGGCGCCAAGGACGGCGTTGAGCTCGTCCACGTCGCCATAGGCTTCGACGCGGATATCGTCCTTGGCGACGCGTCCACCGCCGAAGAGCGCGGTATGGCCGTCGTCGCCGGTTTTCGTATAGATCTTGAGGGTCATGAGAGAAAGGTAAGGAGTTGGTGGTCGCCTGAGCCGGCGGATCGAGTCCTTGGATCTCGTGCGCCTGACGCGGACTCGGAGGCGGTGGCCATCCCGTGCTGGGTGATGCCCCAGCCGGGCTGGCATTGCACCACATATTCGATGATTCTGGCGCTGTCGGTCACCGGGCCTGGGATCGGGATTGCTTTTAAAAGGTTGCCGTGCACCATCACGATGGTGAATTTTGGCACATGGTGCACGAGATGCGCGACATCACGATTATCGGCGGTGGGCCGACCGGCCTCTTCGGCCTCTTTTATGCGGGGATGCGTGGCGCCAGCGCCCAAATTGTTGACGCCCTGCCGGATCCGGGCGGTCAGCTCACGGCATTGTATCCCGAAAAACTGATCTTCGATGTCGGCGGCTTTCCCCGGGTGCTCGCCAAGGACCTTGTCAAGTCGCTCGCCGAGCAGGCGGCCCAGTTCAAGGGACCGTTCCACGGCAACCAGCGCGTGATCGGGCTCGAAGAAGCGCATGGGCACTTTGAGCTCATCACCGATACGGACCGGTTTCCCACGCGCGCGATTGTGATTGCTGGCGGCATTGGCGCGTTCGCCCCGCGCAAGTTGCCGCAGCCCTGCGCGGCGCCGTGGGAGGGGAAGGGGATCGCATACCAGGTGGGCGATCCGGCGGTCTATACCGGCAAGCACGTTGTGATCATCGGCGGTGGTGACTCCGCGTTCGACTGGGCCGACCAACTCTCGGCCCGAGCGACCAGCATCACGCTGGTGCATCGGAGCGATCGCTTCCGCGCGCATGCGGCGACCGTCTCGGCCGTGCAGGCCGCGGCGGCATCGGGCAAGACGGCGATCCACACTTTTCACGAACTCGCCGACGTGATCGCGACCGATGGCGTGATGACCGGAGTGGAGCTGAAGGAGATCAAGGCCAAGGCCACGCGGCAGGTGAAGGCCGACCACGTGCTGGCGATGCTCGGCTTCGTGAGCGACATCGGCGTGCTCGGCGGGTGGGGATTGTCGATTGCCAATGACGAGATTGCGGTGAACTCGGAGATGCATACTGGGCGCGCAGGCATCTGGGCGGCCGGCGACATCACGGCATACTCAGGAAAACTAAAGCTCATCGCGACCGGTTTCGCCGAGGCCTGCACGGCGGTAAATCAGGCCGTGCACTGGATCTACCCGGCGAAGAAGGTGAATCCCGGGCATTCATCGAACCTGGCCATCTTCGGACAGAAGGACGATTGACGAAACGCGGGATATTGGTGCGGATGGTCTGGTGCACGCTCTTTGCGGTGGCGCCCGCGTTGCTGTCCGCGCAGGATCTCACCTGCGACCGCGGAGACGTCGAGGTGACATCGCTCAGGTTCGCTGGCAACCTGGCGTTCAGCAGCGCCTCACTTGGCGAGGGGATCGTGACCACGCCGTCGTCATGGGCCCGGCGAAACCTCAAGGGCTTCGGTACACGGCGCTGTCTCGACCGCCCGCAGTTCGCGCTCGACGCACTGCGGCTGGTCCGGTTTTACCGGAACCACGGCTACGTCGCCGCGACGGTGGACACGTCGGTCGTGCCGACCGGTGATGGTCGTGTCGCCATCGAGTTCCGTGTGCACGAGGGCGCGCCGGTCCTCATCTCCGAACTCCTGATTGAGGGGCTCGACGCGCTCGAGCATCGCGAGCAGTTGCTCGAGGGGCTCGCGACGGCACGCGGCGCGCCGTTCGACAAGTACGCGATGGAGGAGTCGCGCGATTCGCTGTCACGCCGTCTCCGCAACACCGGATACCCCGATGCCGAAGTCTTTGTCGGCTACGACACCCACGTGGCGGCGCACACAGCGACCGTGCGATTCACGGTGCAGGCCGGTCGGCAGGCCAGGCTCGGCCCGGTGCGCATTGTGGTCACGCCGCACGAAGGGCGCCCGCGCGGGCTCAATGACGCGGCGGTGGGCCGCGTGGCCGGATTCGGAGACGGCGATCTGTATAGCGAAGAACGCCTTGAGCGGGCGAAGCGCGCGCTCTACCAGACCGAGGCATACGACCAGGTCAGCGTACGCACCGACACGCTGAGCGTGCGCGCCGACTCGAGCCGGATCGGGGTGACGGTCGACCTCGCCGAAGGGTTCATGCGGACCGCGCGTGGCGGCGTTGGCTACGGCACGCTCGACTGTTTCCGCGCCACTGGCGACGTCACGCAATACAACTTGCTCGGGGGCGCGGCGCGGCTCGATCTGCGCGCGCGGCTGTCTAAGATTGGCATCAGCGCGCCGCTTGACGGTGCGGCCTCGCTCTGCCCGCAGGCACGGGCCGATCCCTACAGCCACGATCTCAACTACTACGTCGGTGCATCGGCGTCGCGGAGCGCGGTATTCCGCGAGTTCGCCCCTTCGGTCACGCTGTACAGCGAGCGACGGTCGGAATACAACGCCTTTTTGCGAACCACGCCGATCGGCAGCACCATGGCGTTCGCCCGTGCGCTGGGCCGCGTCACGCAGGCGTTCGGTTACTCGGTGGAGTTCGGTCGCACCGAAGCCCAGCCAGCGCTGCTGTGCGCGGTGTTTAATGCCTGCGAGGAAGCCGACCGACAGGCGTTCGGTCGCGAACAGCGGCTCGCCGTCGCGAACGTGGCGTTTGCGCGCGAGACGGGAGACAGTCCCGTGAATCCTACGCGCGGCAGTGCGCTTCGCGTCGAACTCCGCACGGCCGGTACACACACGGCCAGCGACAAGTCGCTCCAGTTCAACAAACTGCTGTTTGACGGCGCGATCTATCGTCCGGTCCAGCCCGGCGTCGTGCTGGCTGCACGGATTCGCATCGGCGCGGTTGTGGGGCCGAGTTTTTCGTTCACCCACGCGGCCTTGTATGTGCCGCCCCAGGAACGGTTGTTCGCTGGTGGGCCGACGACGGTGCGCGGCTTCCCGCAGAACGAGTTGGGGCCGGCGGTGTACATCGCCTCGGCCTATGACACCGTGCGCGCAAACGGGACCCCGGGCGGCAACCTGTCAAACCCGAACGACACCGTGTTCTTCCGTGCCCGCGCCGGCGGGCCCGGTGAACGAACCGTTCCGACCGGCGGCAACGCGATGATCGTCGCCAACATCGAGGCGCGGTTCCGGTCGCCGGTGCTGCCTGACCTGCTGCAGTGGACCGCGTTCACTGATGTCGGCGATGTGTGGAACCGTGGGACGGCGGGCGCGAATCTGGGATTCAGCGCGATGCGCTGGACACCTGGCGTTGGTGTTCGCATCCGCACGATCATCGGATTCATCCGGGTCGATGTCGCATACAACTCGTACGCACGGCCGGCCGGCGCGGCCTACTTCGACACGCCCGTCTCTGTGGGCGGGGCGCTCCTCTGCGTGAGCCCGGGCAACTCGCTACGCGTCAGGAGCGGCGCCAGCGGACAGCCCTCGCAGGCAGCGGGATCGTGTCCTGGTTCGTTTGTCCCGCCGCGCTCGTCGGCGTTCGTGCGACGACTGACGCCTTCCATTTCGATCGGGCAGGCGTTCTAACGTATGGGAGTCCTCGGCCGTCGTCAGCTGGTTGTCATTGTGAGCGCGCTGCTCATGGTGACGCTTGGCGTGGGCATCGTGGGTGCGCTCGTAGCGGCGACACAGAGTGAGCGCGGACGCGAGTGGATTCGCGGACGCGCCGAGAGCCTGATCGCCCGCAGCATGCAGGGCAAGCTCTCCCTCGGTCGTCTTTCTGGGAGTTTTCTCACTGACCTGACGATTGATTCGCTCGAGATTCGCGACGCCGCTGATTCGGTCTACATCGCGGCGGGTCCACTCTCGGTGCGCTACGATCCCCGCGATCTCGTGGACGGACGGTTCGTCTTCCGCTCCGTGGCCGTGCGGAATCCGCTGATGGCGGTGCGTCAGGACCTCGACGGCAATTGGAACTTTCGAAGCGTATTTCTTGTCGAGGAATTCAAGGGGCCGGTGAACCGCCGCCCACGCGGTGCGTTCGGCGCGCTGGTGCTCTTCTACGACATCAGCGTGCAGGGTGGCGAGATCCGACTCACGCAGCCATGGCATCCCCACGACTCGCTGACCGGGCGCCGCCGCGACAGTGCGATCGCAGTCGGTCTCGCGGACCGGTCTAATGACATCCGTCCGGTCGTGCTGCGCGGACGCCGCGGATTCCAAAAGACTCGGCGCTGGTCCGACATGAATGGCGAGATCACGCGCCTACGGCTCCGGCATCCGGACAGTACGGGCCGCCAACTCGACATTGCTAGGCTCGACGTCAACGAGACGGTCCCTCCGTTCGACATCAAGAAGGCGCAGGGCACGGCAATCTGGCGCGGCGACACGATCTTCTTCGACCTGAAGCGATTCATGCTGCCGCGATCGGTCGGCTCGGCGGTCGGGAAGGTCGAATGGCCGCAGGGGCCGATGTTCTGGGATGTGCGGGTGCGCAGCGATTCGGTCGCGCTCTCGGACATTCATTGGATTTACGCGGGGCTGCCCACGTCAGGCGGCGGCTCGATGAAGCTGCACGTGAAATCGCGGCGGAATCCTGAGATGATCGATTACGTCATCACCGATATGGACGTCCGGAGCCGCGGCTCGCACCTGCGCGGCGACATGACGTACGGCGTCGGTGGCGAGGTGCTCGAATTGCGCGATATGAAGCTCTCTCTGCAGCCGGCCGATTTTACGCTCTTCGAGACGCTCAACCAGCAGAAGTTCCCGTATCCGTGGAATGGTACGGTGACCGGGACCGTGCACGCGTCTGGTGGCCCCGTGAACCACTTCCAGGTCGAGCGTGCGGCGTTCGTGTTTGCCGACCGCAACGTTCCCGGCGCCACGGCCAAGGGCACGGTATCTGGTGAAATCGACATCCTGAATCCGGGGCTGGCTACCTTCCACGGGACGCGCGTGGAGCTAGAGCACTTCGACCTCCGCACGGGGCAGTTCCTCAATGCGTCGTTTCCGAGACTCAACGGATTCGTTGGCGGAACGGCCACGCTCGATTCGATCTGGACCGATGTGCGGTTGCGCGATGCCGATATCACGCACACCGACGGCGACGAGGTGCCCGCCTCGCGGTTTCGTGGCTCGGCGCGCGTGACGCTTGGCGATGAGTTTGTTGGGTTGGACGTCACGGTCGCGGCGCTGCCGCTGGCGGCGAGCACCATCGCGAAGTCGTACCCGGCCGTGCTCTTGCGCGGCGAATACCGCGGTCCGCTTCGCGTGGTCGGCACGTCGGCGGACCTGACGCTCACTACCGATCTTGTCGGCGAGGCTGGACGCGTGCAGGTGGATGGGCGTTTCGATCTGTACGAGCCCGGTTATCGTGGCGTGGTGCGCGGTGCAGTGACCGGATTCGATCTTCGTCGCGGGCTGGGCCGCCCGTCGCTGCCGGAGACCGCACTCGACGGTCGGTACTCGCTCGACATTGCCGGTGATTCGCTCGCGAATCTGTCCGGCACAGCGCAGCTCACGCTCGACCGATCGCTGATCGACCGTGTGCGCGTGTTTGGCGGGCGTGCCGCGTTGCAGTTCGGCGGTGGGCGAGTGCAGGTCGATTCGGCACGCGTCGAAAGCGTCGCCGGGGAGCTCACGGCCCGCGGGGCACTTGGCCTCGGACCGACGGTCAGTGACACGCTGCGTTTCCAGTTCACGGGCGACTCGCTCGGCGGACTTCGGCGGTGGCTCGCCCGTGCGACCGAGGCCAGCGAGGCGACCGGCAGCGCCGATGCGGTGGTGGATTCGCTCGCCGGTACGTTACGTGCGACCGGTGTGCTCACCGGCCGGACGGCGCGGTTCGCGCTCGACGCGAGCGTCGACGGCGCCGGCGTGCGCTTCCGTACGACGACGGCGCAGGCCATCCGCGGAACGATCGCGTTGTCGGCTCTCCCCGATTCGGCGACGGGAAGCGTCACGCTGCGGCTCGATGGGCTCCGGTCCGGCACGCGCGTGTTCAACAAGGGGGACATTCGCGCAGACCTGCTGGGCGGATGGCAGGCCAGAATGTCTGCGCAGTTCACGGCGCCGTCGGGCGTGCAGGCGAGGGCGCTTGCGGATGTGCGCCGCCGCGCCGACACGACCCTAGTTCGGATCGACAGTTTGTGGGCGCGTACGTCCGCGAACGTCTGGTCCATGTCGCGGCCGACCAACGTCGTGTGGGGCGCTCGCGGATTCCGCTTCGACACCCTGGCGCTGGCCGGTGTGCAGGGCGGCCGCCTCGATGCGCGCGGGCAGACGACTGCGCTCGATACGATCGGCGTCACGCTGCGCGTCGATGCCGTCCCGCTCGCCGATGTGGGCGAACTGATCCAGACGCGGGAGCCGATGGCCGGTCGCCTGTCGATTCGCGCAGATGTTCGCGGCACGAGATCGCGGCCGGATCTCTTCTTCACCGGTTCGCTGGCGTCAGCGCGGGTGGGCGGATTCCAGCTAGACGACGTCGAGGCCGATGGCCGCTACGCCGACCGCCGGCTCACGACGGCCCTTGCGATGCGCAAAGACGGCGTGCCCATGATGCATGCCGATGCGGCCCTGCCAATCGATCTGGCGTTCGAACCGGCGGGATCGCGGCTCGTCGAGGAGCCTCTGGTCGCTCACATGAGGACTGACAGTGCGGGGCTCGCGTTGGTGGAGACCTTTTTCCCGTCCGTGTACGGCGCCAAGGGGTCGCTGCGGGTCGAGCTCGACATTGCGGGAACGTGGAAGCGACCGCGCGCGACCGGATCGCTGGCGGTGTCTGGCGGATCGCTGGCGTTGCGTCGGATGGGCCTCGCGCGGATGGAAGGCGTCGAAGCAGACATTGGGTTCCTCGGAGACAGCATTGCGGTCCGGAGACTCGCTGCACGCAGCGGCGCCACCGGCGCGGCCAATGGGTCGAGCGCTTCGGTCACGGGCAACATCAGCATCCGCGACCTCAGCGACGCGTCGTTCGGCCTGCGTCTCTATATGCAGCGGTTCAACGTGTTGAATGATCCGCGCGTTGCCGACTTCGATCTCACCGGCAACCTGCAGCTGTCCGGGAGGCGGAGCGGTGCGTTACTCGAAGGTGGATTCACCGTCGACCGCGGAGAGATCCGTCTTCCCGAACTCTACCAGAAACGCGTGATCTCGCTCGACGACCCCAACCTGTTCCGGGTCGTGGATACGACGGCGCTCGTCGATCGTGCCTTGAGTGATGTTGCCGACACGACGTTCATGAACAACCTCATCGTCCGCAATGTTTCGGTACGCATGGGTTCCGACGTCTGGCTGCGGTCCGAGGAGGCCAATATCAACCTCGGTGGATTCGTCAACGTCACGCGCGGACGGGTGCAGCGCGGGCCGAACATTGGTCGCGCGCAGTTCGTGCTTGAGGGCCCGCTCCAGACCGTGCGTGGGACCTACCGCCTGAACCTAGGACCCGTGCAACGGACGTTCACCGTCGAAAGCGGCGACGTGCGGTTCTACGGCGACCCCGACCTCAACGCAACGCTCAATATCAACGCGGGCTACGTGGTGCGGCAGGTTGCGCAGCAAGGTGCGCGCCCCGATGTGCGGGTGCAGGTGCACATCGGCGGAACACGCCTCTCGCCGACCGCGGAGCTCTCAAGTCCAGATTCGGCGCGCGTGACCACCGCTGACCTCGTGAGCTACCTGACAACGGGTGGCCCCAGCAACGAAATCAGCGGGCGTGGAAACGACTACACATCGACGGCGTTTCGATCGCTCCTTACCAGCGCGGGCAGCTTGCTAGGCAGCAAGGTGCCGAGTGGCTTGTGTGACGACACTCAGTTCTCGACCACCGGGCTTGATGCCTACCAGGGACGACTGCGTGACGTGAGCGGAAAGATCTTGCAGGGGACGCGCTTCAACTGTGCCAAGCAAATCAGTGACCGTATGTTCGTGCGGGTCGACGCTGGCCTCTGTCAGGTCGGCAAGTTCGTGGACACGGGCAGCTCCGGGGCGAACTCGACGGCCATCGCCGATGCGTTTGGCGCGAAGCTCGACTATCGCGTCTCAAACGACCTTCTGCTTTCGCTTGGCGTCGAGCCGCCAACGAGCACGGTGTTCTGTCGCGATGATGCGAGCGCACGCGGATTCGCGCCTACACCAAGGCAACTTGGTATCGATCTCTTTCGTCTCTGGCGGTTCTGAAGTGCCGATGCGCGACGAGAAGACACTGGTTCAGGCCGTGACCCCGCACGACCCCGTGATCGCCAAGTCGGGGTTCGGAATCTCGGTCGGTCACTCGACGGACGCAGCCGGTGCGACCGGCTGCACCGTGATCATGGGAACATCGGGCCCGCTGCGTGCGAGTGCCTTCGCGTTCGGGCGCGCCACTGGAACTCGGGAATACGCGTTGCTTGAGCCTTGGGCGTCGAACGACCGCATCGACGCCATCCTCCTGACCGGCGGAAGCGCATACGGCCTCGATGCCGCAGCAGGCGTGATGCGATGGATGGAAGAGCGGGGGCGCGGCTACGCGATTGCCGGCGGTGTCGTGCCGATCGTGCCCGCCGCCGTCGTGTTCGACCTTGCTCCGCTCGGTTCTTTCGCCGCGCGCCCTACGACGGCGATGGCCTACGATGCGTGCGACAAGGCGACGCCGTCTGGCTGGGCAGAAGGCAGCGTCGGCGTCGGCACCGGATGCACGGTTGGCAAGCTCCGCGGCCCTGCGCACTCGATGAAGGGTGGCTTCGGAGTTGGACTCTCCGCTGGCGCGCCGCTCGCCTGCGCCCTCGCGGCCGTCAACGCGGTGGGGCACGTCCGCGACCACAGCGGTGAGATTATCGCGAGCGCGCGCGGCGATGACGGAGCACTCCTCAACTGTGAGCTGCACGTGCTGACCTCGCCACCGGGCGTGCGACCTGGTGCGCAGCCTGGTGCGCAGCCTGGTGCGCAGCCTGGTGCAGAGCCGGGTGCGAACACCACGATTTCTGTCGTCGCGCTGAATCGGGGGTTCTCCAAGATCGAACTGCACCGGATCGCGCGGGCCGCGAGCGGCGCGCTCGCGCGGCGGATCGGACCGTTCGGGACGGCGTTCGACGGCGACATCGTATTCGTTGTCTGCCCCGTTGATGCGCCGGCTGGCGATGCGCTCTCAGCCGAGGTCGCCGCGACCGGTGCCCTGGAAGATGCCATCGTTCGCGCGGTGCGGGCCGCCAAAGGGCGCGACGGCATCCGGGGCCTCGCGGACTGAAGTGGCTCGGCCGCGGCCAACGCCGCCGTGCCGAGCCGTCAACCGCTAGCTGACCAGCCCGTGCACCGGCGGGGCCGGCGTGCCAAGGCGCACGTGCAGGTAGATTTCCGACCGCAACTCGCCATCCAGTTCGATCCGCATCGTGTGCGTGCCCGCCTGCTGCATCGGCAGGTCAATAGCTGCGATGACCGGGATGTCCACCTCGAACGCGCCCGGTGGCGGATGGCCGACTTCCACTTCGCCTGACGATGACCAGATCTCATCGCCGGTGGGGCCAATCCAACCAAAGGAGAGTGCGTGCACACCCACATCCTCGCGATCGGCCTTGAGCCGCACGACGAGCGTCGCCCGTGGGTGGGCGGCCGGCAGCGCGCCGACCTGCAGTGCGTCGAACACGCCGAGCACGTTGAGCTTGCCTTCCTGCGAGAGGTTGGCCGAATCGGCAAACAGGGCGAACGAGATGTGCATGACGAAAGATATTCGGCTCGCCGCGCGTGGGCGAGCAGGTGCTGGCCCTGCCGTGTCGGTTTGGTCTGCGGCGTCCCAAACGGTAATTTCATCAGATGACAGCTCCCGGCGGCAATAGCCACGCGCATCGAAGGACCGTGCTCACGACCGAACTCGGTCTGGTGCTGATGGCGCTCATCTGGGGGTTCAATTTTGCGGTGCTCAAGTACGGCACGACCGTGCTCGAGCCGATTGCATACAACGCGATCCGCATGTCGGTCGGCACCATCGCACTGCTCGCGCTCGGGTATTTTATGGCCCCGATGCCGTCGTGGCGTGACATCGGTCGGCTCATGCTGCTGGGCGTGCTGGGCCACGGCGTGTACCAGGGACTCTTCATCAACGGTCTCGCGCTGACGCGCGCAGGGACGGCCGCGTTGGTTGTCGCCTCGAGCCCGGCCGTGATCGCCATCGTCGGACGCGCGTATGGCGTGGAGGGAATCGAACGGCGCGCGGTGTTTGGCATCGGCCTGTCGTTCGTCGGCATCGCCATCGTGGTGCTGGGATCGTCGCAGGGTGAGACCGCCGGTGGCGCACAGGTGCTCGGTGACCTGCTGATTCTCGCGTCGGTCGTCGCTTGGGCTTTTTACACGACGTTCATGCGCGACTACACCAGACGGATCGAGGGAGTGCAGATCGCGGGATGGACGCTGCTCGGAGGCACGCTCCCGATCGTGATTGTTGCCGGGCCCGCGCTTGGTCGCACGGACTGGCCCGCGATTACTTCGCTGACGTGGGGTGCGGTGGTCTACTCCGGCGTCGGTGCGATTGGGCTCGCCTACCTGTTCTGGTATCGCGGCGTGCGCGTGCTGGGATCGACGCGCACCGCGATGTTCGCGCAGTTGCAGCCGATGATCGCGCTGTTGGCGGCGTGGCCGCTCCTCGGCGAGAGTCCAACGGTCTGGCAGATTGCTGGGTCGGTGGCCGTGATGGCTGGGCTGCTGCTGACCCGTATGCCGACCGCGGCCGAACCGGCGCACGGCGAATGAAAATCGCCCTCTTTGATATCGACGGAACCCTACTGCTCGCCCACGGCGCGGGCAGACGGGCGATGGAGCGTGCCTTGCTCGCGACGGTGGATTCGGCAGGCCCTGGTGGCCAGCATTACGCCGGCAAGACCGATCCGCAGATCGCACGGGAGGCCATGCGGCACGCAGGATTGACCGATGCGGAAATCAACGAGCGACTGCCGGCCCTCTTCGCGCGCTATCTCGTGAATCTCGAGGAGGAGCTCGCGTCTTCCGCGCACGAACCGATCGTGACGCTCCCCGGCGTACATGAGATCCTCGATGCCTGTGAGGCCCACGAGCGGGTGGTGCTGGGCCTGCTCACCGGAAATCTCACGATCGGTGCCGAACGGAAGTTGCGGGCCGTCGGTGTCGATCCGGGTCGGTTCGAGATTGGTGCGTTCGGCAGCGATCATGAAGATCGTGCGACGCTCGCTGGCATCGCGCGCGGTCGGGCAGCTCAATATCTCGAGCACCCCGTGGCTGGCGATGCCTGCGTTGTGATCGGCGACACGCCGGCGGACGTAGCGTGCGGATTCGCCATCGGCGCACGCACTATCGCTGTGATGACCGGCAAGTTCCGCGAAGCGGAGCTACGCGCGGCCGGCGCGCATCTGGTGTTGCCGGACCTGGGTGACACCGCACGCGTCATGGAAGCCATCCTCAATGGATGAACGCTTGGCTGGCGATGCGGGCGACGGCCTCAGGCTGCCTGAGTTCACGCGCTCGCTGCGCGGCTTCGCGACGGCTTTCGCGATTGGCACCCATGAGCATGATCTCCTGTTCGGTCCGCTGATTGCCGCGCGCCGATCGGCAGCGCGGGTGGTCGCCGCGGAAGCCAAGGCTGCGGCATTCGATGCCGACCGGCTTCGCCGTGCCCTCGACGAGGCGGTCGCGACGATCGCGAAGGACCGCGCCGGCACAGACCCAGCCAGCCGTCGCGCGCTCGAAGCGTGTCTCGAGGCGGCGGCCGCGCCGTTGATTGGCGCCCTTGCCGTGCTTGCGACCGCCAGTGCGACGCTGCGTACCGCGCAGAATCCTGCACGCGCAGGCGCTTGGGCCGAGTGGTGCGGGGCGGTGCAGGCCGTGTTCGATGCCACGGACGCATTCTGGCTGGTGCTCGATGATGTCGCGCCGCGCAGCGGAGGCTTCCAGCTTCCCAGTGCGGTCGTGCTGTTGGCCATCTCGCTCGCGCTTGCCGCCTCGGGCGCAGCGGCGCAGCACGTTACGTTGAGGGTTCCCGGTGTCCGCGCCGATTCGCTCATCGCAGCGGGGTTCGACGTCGTGGGCACCGAGCCCGGCGCAGTGCTCATCGTGGCGAGTCCACGCGATCGTGCCCGTCTTGTCACACAGGGTGTCACCGAGGTGAGGTCGCCGCGAGGAGAGTTGGTGGCGCCGGGACTCGCCATCGCCCAAGCCGTGACGGCGGTGTACCGCAGCTTTGACGATTCGGTGCGAGGTATCCGCGCGTGGACCGACTCGATCGTCGCCGCGAATCCGCGCGTGACCGTGGACACGATCGGCCGTTCGTTCGAAGGGCGTCCGCTGCTGATGTTCAAGATCGGTCCTAAGGGCGACAGCCCGCAGCGCCCCAATGCCGTGTTCGTCGCGACCTACCATGCACGCGAGTGGGCCGCGACCGAGACAGCACTCCGGCTTGTGAAATACCTCGCGGCGCCCCCTGGCACGGATGCCCGCCGCGATTCGCTCGTGCAGTCTCGTGATATCTGGATCATGCCGGTCGCCAATCCCGATGGGTACCAGTACACGTTCAGCACGAATCGGCTCTGGCGAAAAACCCGCTCGCCGCAGGCCGGCGGCGCCATCGGTGTCGACATGAATCGGAACCACTCGGCGAACTGGGGCCTCGACAACCAAGGTTCATCGCCTGATCCACACTCGGAAATTTACCGCGGTCCGGCCGCGATGTCCGAAAGTGAGACGCGCAGCATCGAAATGTGGCATCTGAGCCACCCGCCGGTCGTCGCGCTCAGCTACCACACCTATTCTGGACTCGTGATCTATCCGCCCGGCGCCGTGTACGGTGGCTTGGCAGCCGACCTTCCAGTTTACAAGACACTGGCCGGAACGAATCTTCGCAGCGCGGTCACCGACCGCCTGCCCGGGTCGCCGCGGAGCTCGTACATGCCCGGCCCCGGTTGGATGCTCTACACCACGAATGGCGAGTACACCGATTTTGCCTCCTCCAAGTCCGGTGCGTTGGCGTTCACGACCGAGCTCACGAGCGGATACGCCGCGTCAGGCTACTATGGTTTTGAGTTTCCGGACGACCCTGCGCTGCTCGAGCAGCTGTTCCAGGACAACCTGCCGTTCGCGCTCGACCTGCTCGATGCCGCGCGCGATCCCGCCGCGTTCGTGAGCGCCACGACCGCGAGACGCACGTCACCGCTCACTATAGAGAGCGCCTCGCCGGAGATTCGCGTGATTGTGCCAACGCTGGCCGCCACGACGACGTCGGTTGCCGCGAATGGTCCGCTGACCTTTCGCCTCGACAGCACTGCCGGTGGCAAGTACACGCGACGGATCATCTCGGCACCGGTCGCGAGACCGGCCGCGTTCAGCGTGAACGGCATTGGGAGCGCCGCGACCTTTCGCCTGCTGGCGGTGGCCGGCGCCGAAACCGCCGATGAAGGATGGACGTTGTCCGGATTCGCGCCCGACTCGGTGTTCTCAAAAAGTGGCCGTTACGCGTGGTTCGGCACATCTGGTACGCTGCAGTCACCGAAGGTGACCGTTCCAGCTGACATCGACACGGTTTCGCTCGCGTACTGGACGATGCACTCGGGGAGCGGCTTCACAGCGGAGCCGTCCGGGCGCGTCGATCTGAGCAAGGACGGTGGGGCGACGTGGACCACCGTGGGCATTCAGCGCGGCTTTGCGCCGGTCTGGTACACGGACGGGCTGACGATCGGTGGCGTACGGGGCAAGTCGATCGCCTTCCGCTTCACGGCGAACGGCCTGCCGTGGCGCCTCGATGAAATCGCGTTCATCGGGCACGCCGGAGTGGTCTCGACCGCAGTCACGTCGTCGGGGGTGCTCAAGCCGAGCGAGAATCCGGTGCGGTCGCCCACGGTGAGGTTCATCTGGCCGTTCGGGAGTTTGGCCGGCGATCTCACGGTCTTTGACTTCTCCGGACGCGAAGTGTGGCGCCGCCAAATGAGTCCGGGCGATCCACTGGCCTGGGAGGTTGAGTCATTGCATGTCGCAAATGGCGTCTACATCGCCGTCGCGAAGAGCGGATCGCGCAGCTCGCGGCTCAAGCTATTTGTCGCCCGGCGGTCCCAATGATCGTTGGCGTAGGCATCGATCTCGTCGACATCGCTCGCGTGCAGCGGTTGATCGACGGCAAGGGCCAACGGGCACTCGATCGGCTGTTCACAGCCGATGAAGTCGCGTATGCCACCAGCAGTGCCCGCCCGGCCATGCACCTGGCGGCGCGCATCGCCGCGAAGGAAGCGGCATTCAAGGCGCTCTCTGGGTCGGACGAGGCTCGGCGGATCGGTTGGCGCGAGGTTGAAGTGATCGCACAGTCTGGCAGTGCGCCGAGGTTGGAACTCCACGGCCGGGCCCAGCTCCGGGCCCGTGAACTTGGGGTAGGGCACGCGCATCTCAGCCTGTCACATACAGATACGACCGCTGGCGCGGTCGTTTTTCTCGACCGCGGCGGAGACTAGCGCGGTAAGATCATACCCGAGTATTATACTCTGGATATGAAATTGTTCAGACAACTCGCTACTGTAGCAGCACTTTTAGCTGTATTCGGCGCACGAGACATCGGTGCGCAGGAGCCGGTCAGCAAGCGACTGTCCGCGATTGTCGGGGTTGCCGTCGAGGAATACGCAAAGGGTGTTGATTCGTCTGGCCGACTGGTCTCATCGGTGGAACTCGACGAGGCGATTGGGTTCCTCAAGGAAGCGCGCGACGTAGCGGTTCGGCTCACGATCCCGAACGCGGCTGCCGTGCGCGTGGTTATAGACTCGCTCGCGGTGGCGGCATCGCGCCGAGTTTCGCCAGCGGTGCTTAGCGGGTTTTACCGGACCTTTTCGGACCTGCTCGGTGTCGAGGGGGCGCTCGATCTGCCGACCCGCCCGATCGATCTCGTGCAGGGCCGTTCGCTCTACGAGCGGATGTGCGCGTCGTGCCACGGCACATCGGGTAGCGGGAGTGCCGCGCCCGTCGGCGCACCGGCGGGTACGCCGCCTCCACCGGCGATCGGCCAGCGCTCGATCATGCATGAGGTCACGCCGGCGCTGACCTATCGAATCGTGTCGGTTGGTATCCAGGGAACGGCGATGGTTGGCTGGTCGGCGCAGCTCACGCCTGACGAGCGTTGGGATGTTGTTTCGTATGTGAACAGTCTGCGCGCCACTGATGCCGCCCGTGCGCGCGGCGCCTCCCTGCTGAAGAAGCTCTGCGCTGACTGCGGCAACGATGTGCCCGCGCGAACTTTCGCGTGGCAGACGGAACGCAGTGACGCCCAACTCGCCGGGATGATCCGTGCAGGCGATCCGGCAACCGGTATGCTGGCTTCGGTACTGGTGACCGAAGTCGATGCCGACGCGCTTGTCGCCGCGTTGCGCGGCATGGCCGTGGTCATGCCGGCGTCCGCCGCGACTCAGGCCGACGGATCGAGCGATCCTCGCACCGCAGCGCGCACCGTCCTCCGCATGCTCGATGATGCCGTGCTGGCGGCGCACACCGGGCGCCAGACCGATGCGGCCGACCTCGCGTTCGACGCGTATATCGCGTTCGAACCGCTCGAAACGAACGTTCGCATGCGCGATCCTGGGCTTGTGGCACGGCTCGAACGGCAGTTCGCCGAATTTCACGGCGCGCTCAAGGCCGGTGACCTTGCCGCAGCCGACGCCAACCGACTGGCCATCGAGCAGGCAATGCCCACCGTGCTCGAACTTGCCGCGCCGTCGTCGAGACCGTGGGGCAGCTTTCTCGAATCGTTCCTCATCATCTTGCGCGAAGGGTTTGAGGCGATTCTCGTCATTGGCGCCATCGTGGCATTTCTGATCAAGACCGGGCACAAGAAACGGGTGCGCGACGTCTGGATCGGTTCGGCGGCCGGGCTCGGAGCAAGCTTCGTGCTTGCCTTGCTGCTCAGGACTGTTTTGTCCGCTGTGCCGGCCAGCCGAGAGATCGTCGAGGGCGTCACCCTTCTCGTGGCGGTCGTGGTGTTGTTCTCGGTGAGCTACTGGCTGCTTTCCAAGGTGGAGTCGGCACGCTGGCAGCAGTTCATCCGAGACAAGGTGACGGTTGCCCTCTCGAATGGCAGCAGTTTCACCCTGGCGTTCGTGGCATTCCTCGCGGTCTTCCGCGAAGGGGCTGAGACGGCGCTGTTCTTTCAGGCGCTGATCACCAAGAGCTCGGGCACCTTGATACCCGTTGTCGCCGGCGTCGGTGCCGGTGGCGCCACGCTCGCCGTGGTGTTCTCGCTGTTTTACCGTTTCGGCGTCAAGATTCCGCTCCGGCCATTCTTCGCCGTGACGAGCGGCTTGCTCTACTGGATGGCGTTGGTCTTTGCCGGCAAGGGAATCAAGGAACTGCAGGAAGGCGGCGCGATGACGCGCACCTTCCTTCCGGGTTTCCCGCACGTCGAGGTACTCGGTCTCTATCCGACCGTCGAGACACTGATCGCGCAGCTGGTGCTGATCGGCCTCTTGCTGTTCGCGCTCTGGCGCACGCTCAGGCCGTCTGCTGAGGCTGCCGAGGCCGCCACGACGCCGGTCGATGCGGAGCCAATGTCCCCAGAAGTCGCCGCTCGACTGGCTGAACTACAGGTCAGCCAGTCGAGCAGTTGCAGGACCGCGTGACGTCGCTCGAAAAGGAAGTCGAGTACGATACCTCGATCCTCGGGCATCGCAAACCAAGCTGACGGATGCTCTGCACGCCGCGCGGAGTGAACAGCCGCCGGATTTAGGCGGAGGCGCGGATTCCGGGCGCGTCGTTGCGGATGTCGCGCCGCATCTGCATCCAGGCAACGCCGGCGAGCACGAAGATGGCCGCGATCACCTGCGCCATGGTGAAGGGGCCGAAGAATCGGTCGTCCTTCGCACGGAAGATCTCCACGACAATACGTTCGATGCCCGCGAGCACACAGTAGACACCAAAGAGCCAGCCGGCTGCGTGCTTGTGGTCGCGCAGGCGCCAGAGGATCGCGAACATCATGAGTCCCATTGCGACCTCAAAGAGCTGCGTCGGGTAGACCGCGATGACCTCTGCAGCCGGGCGCGATGCAAGTTCCTGCTGTCCAAACTCGTGCACCATGTTCTGCACAGTCGACGGCGGCGAACCCTCGGGAAACTGCACGGCGAACCGGCTTGCCCAGGCGCGGCCGTAGTCGTCGCCCACGGCCCAGCAGCCGCTCCGCCCGACCGCGTAGCCCGCGGCGATGCCGATCGCACTCGCGTCGCTGATCTGAAAGAAACTCAACTTCTTGAACTTGATCCAAGCGTACGTGCCGAGGATTCCACCGAGAAGGCCGCCCCACCAGACAAACCCGGCGCGTCCGGCGAGCGCCGAGAGGTCCTTCGTCAGGATGGCGTAGTAGATCTTGCCTCCCAAGAGCCCGCCGATCACCGCCGCAATGATCACGTCGGCCATCACGTTGGAGTTGTGGCCGCGGCGGCCGAGTTCGGTTTGCGTCGTGATCTGCGCGATCAGGAACGCGCCAAGCATCGCGATACCGAATCCCGTGAGGGGAAGCGGCCCGAGATGCACCACAAACGGGTGATGGACGATGGAGTTCGCGATGTCGTTCACAAGATCAATCCTATCGTGTCGGCGCCGGTTGTGGTACAGCCGCAACCAGTCCCGGAATCGGTTGTGACGGGTAGGCGTTGAGGTCCGGTGTCGACGCCTCGCCGCGCGCCAGCCGAAAAAGGCCGGCGCGCGCGATCATGGCCGCGTTGTCAGTGGCGAGTCGGGGCCCGGGCGCGAATACGGCCGCTCCGGTGCCAAGCCGCGCCGCCGCGCGCTCGCGAATCGCCTCGACGAGCGCGCAATTGCACGCGACGCCGCCGCCGAGCACGATGCGGGTGCGCCCATGCTGGTTGGCCGCCCGGAGCGATTTCTCGGCGAGGGTGTCCACGAGCGCGTCCTGAAATCCGCGCGCGATGTGGGCGCGTTCTTCATCGAGCGTACCCCGTGATTCGGCGGCGCGTACCGCATAGAGCACGGCGGTCTTGAGTCCGCTGAACGACAGGTCGTAGTAGTCGTCGTCGCCGGGACGTTGCCCGCGATTCAGCATCGGGCGCGCAAAGTGGAGACGCGTCGGGTCGCCAGACTTCGCGAGCGCTTCGACATGGCGCCCGCCCGGGTAGGGTAATCCCAAGAGCTTGGCGACCTTATCGAAGGCCTCGCCCGCTGCATCGTCGCGCGTCGCGCCAAGTAGGTCGTACACGCCCCACGCCGGCACGTCGAGCAGCAGCGTGTGGCCACCGCTGACGAGCAGTGCGGTGAATGGCGGCGAGGCACAGGCGTCCTCGAGCGCTGTGGCGAAGAGGTGGCCCTCCATGTGATGCACGCCGATGAGCGGGACGCCAAGCGACGCGGCGAGCCCCTTGGCGAATGACAGACCGACCAGGAGCGCGCCCACGAGCCCAGGCGCGTTCGTGACGGCAATCGCGTCAATCTCGGCCGCGACCATCGCGGCGTCGTCGAGCGCGTGGCGCGTGACGGGCGCGATGGCGGTGAGGTGGGCCCGCGATGCGATCTCCGGAACGACGCCGCCGAATATGCGGTGCACGTCCTGCGAGAGGATCACGAGGGAACGGAGCGTCGCGTGCGCGCCATCGCCTTCGACCACCGCGGCGGAGGTCTCGTCGCAGGACGTTTCGATTCCGAGTACGCGCATAGCGCCGGGGATGCGCGTGGGCAGACGTACGGCTACTTGACCGGTTCGGCGATCAGGTCGCGCAGGAGCGCGCGCTGATCGTCCACCGTCCACGACGCCCCGATGAAGCGACGGCGTACCACGCCCTGCTTGTCGATCAGGAACGTCTCCGGCACGCCCGACGTTTGGTAGTCGTCCCGAATCTTGCCCGACTCGTCGTAGAGAATCTCGAACGACAGCGCCATCTCCTTCCGGAACTCGCGGATCGCATCCGCCATGCCCGGGTTGTCGATGCTCACGGCCACCACGGCGAGGCCCTGGGGGCCAAACTCCTGACGGAGGCGCTCAATGCGCGGCATTTCTTCGCGGCAGGGTCTGCACCAGGTTGCCCAGATGTTCAAAAACACGGCCTGTCCGCGGTAGTCCGCGATGCCCTTCGTCACCGTGGCGGCGTGCGCGTCGGGCACCGACTGCGCGGCGAACGCTGGTGCTGGCGATCCCGGGGCCACGAAACCGCCTTCGTCGGCGGTGATGGTGGCGAACGCCAGCCCGCCGCCGATCACGACGACGACGGCACTGACGGCGAACCATTGCGTGCGGCCGTTCATCCCTGAACGCCCGCCTGCACGCAGCGCGCACGCAGCGCGTGAATCTCGGCGGCTGGGTCCTTCGCCCCGAATACCGCCACGCCCGCTACGAAGGTGTCGGCGCCGGCGGCCCAGCATCCGTGGATCGTGTCGCGAGTCACCCCGCCGTCGACCTCGAGTGCCGCGCTGCTCCGTGCCGCGTCGAGCAGCGCACGCGCACGCGCGACCTTCTCGACGCTCGCCCCAATGAACTTCTGGCCGCCGAAGCCCGGGTTCACGCTCATGATCAGCAACAGATCCAGGTCTGCGGCGACATCGCGCAGCGATTCCACCGGCGTGCCTGGATTCACCACGGCTCCGGCTTTGCACCCGAGTTCCTTGATACGGCCAAGTTGACGGTGCAGGTGTGGCGCCGCTTCGGCGTGGATCGTGAGAATGTTTGCGCCAGCCTTGGCGAAACTCTCGAAGTACTTCTCGGGTTCGACGACCATCAGGTGTACGTCGAGCGGGAGCGCCGTGAGCGTACGGCAGGTTTCAATGACCTTGGCGCCGAACGTGAGGTTAGGCACGAACACGCCGTCCATGACGTCTAGGTGCAACCAGTCGGCACCGCCTGCCTCGATCGTTGCGAGCTGTTCCTTCAGCCGCCCAAGATCTGCGGCCAGAAGCGATGGCGCGATCCGTACGGACCTCGTGTGTGCCGCGGTCATGCGCCCTTCCGGCGAAAGCGGGCCGCGAACGCGCCATCGGTGCCGTGTACGTCCGGCAACACGCGCAGTCGGCCGCCGTCGAGTACCGACGCCGGTACCGTGCCAGCGGCGGGCGGTTCGAGCGTGAAGTCGGGATGCTCGGTCAGGAAAGTCTCCACCTGGTCGTCGTTCTCCTCCTGCTCGAGCGAGCAGGTGCTGTACACAAGTAGTCCGTCTGGCGCGACGATGTGGGCCGCCGCGCGAAGCAGCGCGCGCTGCACCGACCCCATCAGCGCGAGGTCGCTGGGCTGGAGGCGCCACCGGGCGTCGGGATGGCGCCGATAGGTTCCGGTTCCGGTACACGGTGCATCGAGCAACACTGCGGCAAGCGGCGCGAGGGTAGGATTCCGCGCGTCGGCCACCAATGGCGTGACGTTGGCGAGCTCGAGCCGGCGCACCGAGTCGCGTACACGCTCCAGACGCGTCGCGTTGCCGTCGCACGCAACGACCAGCTTGGCCTCGCGCGCGAGTTCGAATGTCTTACCTCCGGGCGCCGCACAGAGATCCGCCACGACCGAGCCGGCCGGGAACGCGGCGTACTGCGTGACCGTCGTTGCCGCGGGGTCCTGCACGAAGCACAGCCCTTCCTGAAATGCCGCGAGCGATGCGAGCGGTACACCGTGCGGGATCTCGAGGCTGTCCGGCGCGAGCGGCGGTTCGGTGGTCCGTACACCCGCGGCGTCGAGCATGGCCTCGAGCTGCTCGCGCACGATGCCGTTAGGGCGCAGGATGGTATGGGCTTCGCGGTTGTTCGCCTCGAGCAGTGCGCGCGTGCGCTCGGCGCCCAATCTGGCGACCCAGCGGGACACGAGCCAACGAGGATGTGAGTAGGTGAGCGCGAGCGCGTCGAGCAGATCTACTGGGACCGCGGGTTCGATCGTTTCGCGTTCACGGTCAACTCTGCGCAATACCGCATTGGCCAGCTTGCCCGCGCCCTCGCCGTGCAGCGATTTCACCTGTTCCACGGTCTGGGCAATCGCGGCGTATGCAGGGACGCTGTTCATGAAGAGCAACTGTTCGGCGCCGAGTCGGAGCAGATCTGCCACGCCGGCATGGATCCGCACCAGACCGCCACGCACCCGGGCCTCGAGTACGGCGTCAAGCCAGGCGCGCCGCCGCAGTGTTCCAAAAACCAGTTCCTGCAGCCACCGCCGGTCGCGCGCGTCGAGAGACCCGGCCGCGCAGTCGATCGCCAGATCGAGCAGCACCCCATTGGCGAGGTCGGCCATGACACGCTCGGCCGCAATCCGGCTCGGCGTGACTCCGCCGAGCCCTTGCGAGCCGGTCATCGTTTGAAGGTGCGCCATGCAACTATAAATTATATCGTCCGCCGGGATCGGAGCGATCCGGCGTCAGCTACGGGGTCAGCATGTCCCCAGGGACCGCGCCGCGGCCCCGGAGCCACTCGGCGGCCCGCTGGCGCTTCCGCCCCGCCGGGTGGACATCCACGATGCGGACGGCCCCCTCGCCGCACGCCACGATCATGGCGTCGCCGTCGGCGGTGAGGATGGTCCCGGGCGTGCCGTGGTGGCTGGGCATCGCCCGTGCGCCGTACAGTCGGACCTCGGCGTTGCCGCGCGTCGTCCAGGCCCCCGGCTTTGGGTCGTAGGCGCGAATTGCGCGTGCGACGTCGCCCGCGGTCAGCGCCCAGTTCACCTGCGCATCGTCACGCTCTATTTTCTTTGCGTAGCTGACCTGCGTTGCGTCCTGCACGGTTTCGGTCGCGCCGCCGAGTTCGAGCAGCGCGAGTGCCTTGATGATTCCCTGCGCGCCAACTTCGGCGAGCCGGAGCTGTAGCTCGCCGGCCGTTTCATCGGGTAGAATCGGAGTCGCCAACGCGAGAAACACTGGGCCGGCATCGAGCGCCGGCACCATGCGCATGATCGACGCGCCGGTTACGTCAAGTCCATCGCGGATCGCCGCCTGGATTGGCGCAGCGCCACGGTAGGCCGGTAACAGCGAGGCATGAATGTTCAGTGTGCCGAGCCGCGGTAAGTCGATCACATCCTTCGGCAGGATATGTCCGTACGCGACCACGACCGACACATCGGGTGCGAGCGCGCGCAGCGCTGCCACGAACTCCTCACCGCGCGGTCGGTCGGGCTGTATCACCGGGATTGCCTGGTCGAGCGCAACCGCCTTCACCGGGGAAGCGTCAACCGCCGACCGGCCACGGCCGCCCTTGGCGCGCGGCCTGTCTGGCTGCGTCACCACCGCGACGACGTCGTGGCCCACACCGACCAGCGCGCGAAGCGCCGGTACCGCGAAATCGGGTGTGCCCCAGAAGAGGACGCGCACGGCGGCTAGAGCCGTTCCGAGTCGTCGTGCCCGTCATCGTGGATCGAGCCCGGCGTGATGATCCGGAGCAGGTCGGGATACTGACCCTTCTCTTCGTCCCACGCGGCTAACGCCTTTCGCTTTTTGAGAAAGCTGAGGTGGTCGATGAACAGCTTGCCGTGCAGGTGGTCGATCTCGTGCTGCAGGCAGACGCCGAGGAGCTCCTGCCCCTCGATCTCAAAGGTCTTGCCGTTGCGGCCCATGGCGCGAACCACGACGCGCGCGGCGCGGTAGACGTCGCCGTACACCTCGGGAATCGAGAGGCAGCCCTCTTCCCAGCGGAGCTCACCTTCCTCGAAGATGATCTCGGGATTGAAGAGCACATGGCGTTCATGTTCGACCTCGACAACCGCGAGTCGCTCAGACCGACCGACCTGCGGCGCCGCAAGTCCGACACCCTGCGCTGCGTGCATCGTGTCGAACATGTCGTTCGCGAGCTTGAGGAGCTCGGGGGTGATCGTGGTGACCGGCGTCGTTTCCTGCCGGAGAACCGGCGAGCCGAGTACGTAGATCGGCAGGACCGCCATGCGGACTAGCTCTCGATCGCCGTGCTGCTGACTCGCACGATTCTTCCGCGTTCCACGACCACCTTGGATTCGCCACTCCGGATCGTCACGCGGTCGGCCATCGTCGGGACGGGGACGCCGTCTTTCAGCGTTTCCTTGACGTGGATCACTTCGCCGATCAGGCCGCCGGCGGTGACCACTTCGTTACCCTTCGACATCGACATCAGGGACGCCTCAAGCTGCTTCTGCTGCTTGCGCTGCGGGCGCAGGACGATGAAGTAAAAGATGGCGACGATGACGGCCATCTGGATAAAGAAGATCATTCCGCCGCCGCCACCGGCTGGCGCTGGGGCCGCAGCCTGGAACAGTAACGCGGGTACTGCGGGCACGGAAAACATCAGGGAAGCTCGTCGGTGGAGTGGTAGCGTGCGAGCCAATCCCGGCTCCACGCGGAAAAAGTGCCCTTCGCGATCGTCGCGCGAGCGCGGCGCATCATCGCTATCAGGAAATGTACATTATGCAGGGACAGCAGGCGCAGGCCGAGGATCTCTTCCGTCTGGACGAGGTGCCGCAGGTAGGCCCGGGAGAATCGGCGGCAGGTCGAGCAGCCACAGTCCTCTTCGAGTGGGCGGTCGTCGGCCCGGTGCGCCGCGTTTCGCAGGTTGAGGCGCCCACGCGACGTAAACGCCGCCCCGTTTCGCCCCATGCGTGTGGGTGCGACGCAATCGAACAGGTCCACGCCGCGCGACACGCCCTCGATCAGGTCTTCGGGGAAGCCGACTCCCATTAGGTACCGTGGCCGGTCGCGGGGGAGCACGTCGTCGCAGGCCTCAAGCATCTCATACATGACCGGCTTTTCCTCGCCGACCGACAGCCCGCCGATCGCCACGCCGTGCCATTCGCCGGCCGCCGCGATGCGCGCCGCAGCGTCGCGGCGCAGGTCGGGATAGATGCCGCCCTGGACGATTGGAAAGAGTGCCTGCGTCTCGGGCATTCTCTCGTGCAGGCGCGCAAACTCGGTGCGGCAGCGGTCGAGCCAGCGGATGCTGCGTTCGCTCGCGTCGAGCGAGGCGGCGCGTTCGCTTTTGCCAGGGATGACGTGATCGAACTGCATGATCACGTCGGCGCCGAGGTTCGTCTCGATCTGCATGACGCGCTCAGGCGTGAAATGGCGCTCGGAGCCGTCGATGTGCGACCGAAACGTGACGCCGTCCTCGGTGACGGCATTCAGTGATGCGAGTGAAAAGACCTGAAATCCGCCCGAGTCGGTGAGAATGGGGCCCTGCCACGCCATGAACCGATGTAGGCCGCCGAGGTCGCGGATCAACTCATCGCTGGGCCTGAGGTGCAGGTGGTAGGCATTCGCGAGGATCATCTGGGCGTGCATCGCGTGCAGGTCGTCGGGGTCCAGCGCCTTGACGGTCGCTAGCGTTCCGACCGGCATGAACACCGGCGTTTCGACGAGGCCTCGTGGTGTGGTCAGGACGCCCGCGCGCGCCCGGCCCTGGGTTGCCTGCACTTCGAAGCCGAAGCTACGAGACGTGTTCATCGGATCACCATGGCGTCGCCATACGAATAAAAACGGTAGCGGTTGCGCACCGCCTCGGCGTAGGCCCGCATCGTCAAATCGTATCCGGCGAATGCTGCAACGAGCATGAGCAGCGTGGAGCGGGGGAGGTGAAAGTTGGTCACGAGGCAGTCTACCGAGCGTACGATCTGCGGCGGGTGGATGAAGATGCCTGTCTCCCCCTCGCCGGCGCGCACCGTGCCATCGGGACCGGCGACGCTCTCAAGTGTGCGGAGCGTCGTAGTGCCGACCGCCCAGACGGCGCGTTCGGCCTCGCGCGTGGTGTTCACTGCGGCGGCGGTTGCCTCCGGCACCTGATACCACTCCTCGTGCATCAGATGCGCGGAGAGTTCTTCGGTGTCCACCGGCTTGAAGGTGCCGGCGCCGACGTGCAGTAGCACATCCACAGTCCGCACGCCGCGGGCGGCCACGTCGGCCAGCACTTCAGGCGTGAAGTGGAGCCCGGCCGTCGGCGCGGCGACGGAGCCGCTCTGGTCGGCGTATACCGTCTGGTAGCGGGCCACGTCGGCCGGCTCGTCGCCGCGCCCGATGTAGGGTGGCAACGGCACATGCCCGAACCGATCGATCGCTTCGTGTTCCGGGAGCGCCGTCTTCAGTCGCACCATGCGTGTGCGGCGGGGGGTGATCGTGACAATCTCAACGTCGAAGTTGGCTGCGATGTGTACAACGCGCGGTGGGTGCAGCTTGTTTCCCGGCTGAACCATCGCCTCCCAGAGCCCGTCACCACACGGCTTGAGCAGGAAGACTTCGGCGGGCGCGCCGGAGTCGCGCGTGCCACGTAGTCGAGCGCGGAACACCCGCGTCGTGTTGCGCACGAGCAGGTCGCCGGGCGTCATCAACGCTGGCAACTCGCGGAACACCCGATGTTCGATCGTGCCGGACTCCCGATTCACCACCATCAGGCGACTGTCGTCGCGGCGGGGCAGGGGTGCCTGCGCGACGAGCTCTGGCGGGAGCACGTATTCGAAGTCTGCGGTACGGAAGTCTCGGGGCATCGGCGGTGGACGAACGCGTCTGCGGCGGTGTGGCGGCAGAGCCGCTACGCGCCGCTCACAAGAGATCGACCTGCTGGCTGGGCGGCGCCTTGTATCCGAAGTGCCGGTAGGCCTGCGAGGTGGCGACGCGCCCGCGCGATGTACGCTGGAGCAGTCCGTTCTGTACCAGGAAGGGCTCGTACACTTCCTCGATCGTGCCGGCATCTTCGCCGATGGCGGCCGCGAGCGACGCGACGCCCACCGGACCGCCGTCGAACTTCTCGATGATCGTCTTCACGATGCGCGCGTCCATGTCGTCGAGGCCGAAGTCGTCCACGTCGAGCATGGCGAGCGCTTCCTTGGCCACGGCGTGCGTGATGATGCCGCCGGCGCGCACCTGGGCGTAGTCGCGCACGCGGCGCAGGAGCCGATTCGCGATACGCGGCGTGCCGCGGGAGCGGCGCGCGAGTTCCTCCGCGCCATCGTCGTGCAACTCCACCTGGAGTACCGCGGCGGTGCGTTTCACGATCCCCTCGAGGTCTGCTGCCGGATAGAAGTCGAGTCGCATCGCCAGCCCGAAACGCGCGCGCATCGGTGGCGTGAGCAGTCCGAATCGCGTTGTCGCACCGATCAACGTGAACTTCTCGATCGTCATCGTCACGGTCTGCGCATGCGGCCCGTCTGAGAGCCTGATGTCGATCTTGAAATCCTCCATCGCCGGATAGAGAAACTCTTCAATGATCGGGCGCAGCCGGTGGATCTCGTCGATGAAGAGGATGTCGCCGGCGCGCAGGTTCGTGAGCGTACCTACGAGATCCGCGGGCTTTTCCAGCGCCGGGCCCGATGTGGTATGGATGTTCACGCCCAGTTCGCGCGCGACCAGTTCGGCGAGCGTCGTCTTGCCGAGTCCCGGCGGGCCATGAAAGAGCGTGTGGTCGAGTGGCTCGCGCCGGCCCAACGCCGCCTGGATCGCGATATCGAGCGATTCCTTGAGCTTGGCCTGCCCGATGAACTCGGCGAGCCGCTGCGGACGCAGCTTGAGCTCGACGACCGATTCCTCGGTCAGTATTTCTGGTGTGGTGATCTTGGCACGGGACATCGTCGAAGCAAGTTAGCGGCGCTGCAGTTCGGCGAGACCGGCGCGGACGAGGTCCGCTGTCCCGTCGCCAGGCTTCCGTTCCACGGCCTTGCGCACCGCGCGGTCGGCGTCCGGCGGTGAGTATCCCAGCGCGGTGAGCGCGCGAACCGCGTCTGCCGCGCCGCTTTCGAGCGACGAATGTGGGCCCGCATCGATGTCGGCCGCGAAGTCCTTCATCTTGTCGCTCAGCTCCACGCAGAGGCGCTCGGCGATCTTTTTCCCCACGCGCGGTGCCGACTGGAGCGTGGCCAGGTCACGTTGGCGAATCGCGCGTACAACGCGCGCCGCTCCAAGCCCGGACAGGAGCCCCAAGGCAAGCGACGGTCCCACGCCGCTGGCGCCGAGCAGTGTGTGGAACAGCGCACGCTCGCTTTCCGCTGAGAATCCGAAGAGCTGCCAGCCGTCCTCCTTCACCACCAGTGCGGTGTGCAGCTCCACCGCGTCGCCGACTCGCGGCAGGGACTCGAGCACGCCAAGCGGAATCGCCAGCGAATAGCCCACGCCACCCGCGGTCATGACTTCGATCCGATCGATGCCTTTTGCAGAGAGCGTGCCCTTGATGCGCGAAATCATCGGCGGGACCCAGTAGTTCCGGTCTTGCCGCCGGCGCTGGTCGCGGGCAAGCGAAGACGAGAGAGGTTCGGCCGAAGGATCGCGACCTGCCGTTTGATGGGAAGGCGCTTAATGAGTGCCATCCGGCCAGACAGACCAGCGCCCATGATCAAGGTCAGCGCGCAGGCGACTCCGTCGGCCGCGTCGGAAGGCTCGGGCGCGTGCTTCAGGCGCAGCAACCGCGCGACCATCGCCTGCACCTGCTGCTTCGTTGCCCCGCCCGTGCCGACCACGGTCTTCTTGATGAGCGCCGGCGCGAATTCGTGTACGGCCATTCCCGACCGCTCGCCCGCGAGGAGCACGACGCCGCGGGCATGGCCGAGCACGACGGTGGTGCGGACGTTGCGTGCGTAGAAGATGCTCTCCACGGCCATCACGTCGGGGTGATGGCGTTCGATCACGTCCATCATCCCATCGAAGATTTCGGTGACGCGTTTGGCCAGCGTCGCCCTCGGTGAGGTGCGGATGACGCCGCACTCGATCAGCGTTGGGCCGCCGGGCTCGCCGCCGCGCACCACGCCGTAGCCGGTGGCCGCCGCGCCAGGATCGACCCCGAGGACGATCACAGGGCCGCTGTCAACAGGTCAGGCCTGCGCCATCGCTGAGACGTCCATGTCGAAGTTCGCGTCGACCTTCTGGACGTCGTCCAGCTCTTCGAGCGCTTCGAGCAGCTTCACGAGTGACTCCGCATTCTTGCCTTCAACGCGCACGGTGCTCTTGGGAATCCACGAGAGTTCGGCCTCAGACGATTTGAGCCCGACGGCCTCGAGCGCCGACTTCACTGCGTGCAGATCAGATGGCGCGGTCGTGACCACGAAGATGTCGTCTTCCTTCGCGAAGTCCTCGGCGCCGGCCTCGAGGGCCCGCTCCATTGCGGAATCCTCGTCCAGACCGAGCGCTGGGACGAGAATCTGCCCCTTCCGGTCGAACATGAAGGCCACGGAGTTGGTCGCCCCAAGGTTGCCATTGAACCTCGCCAGCTTTGCTCGTACTTCGGCAACGGTTCGGGTGGGGTTGTCGGTAAGTGCCTGCACCATGAGCGCCACGCCGCCCGGCCCGTACGCCTCGTAGGTCACGTCGACGTAGTCGACGCCCTCGAGCTCGCCGGTGCCCTTAAGGACGCCACGTTCGATGTTCTCCTTCGGCATCGACTGGGCCTTGGCATTTTCGATCGCCGTGCGGAGCCGCGGGTTACCGTCAGGATCGCCGCCGCCCTGCTTGGCCGCGACGGTGATTTCGCGAATGAGCTTAGTGAACATGGCGCCGCGCTTTTTGTCGGTGGCAGCCTTGAAGTGCTTGATCGATTTCCATTTACTGTGACCAGCCATGCGCCTCGTCCCGAGCGAAAAGTGAGCATTGTGCTGCCAGAGTAATCTAGCCGAGCTTGGGTCTAGCCGCGGAGCGCGGCGCAGAACCGCTCAAGCTCCGCTTGTGCCGCGCGGTCGAGGTACGGCGCCGCCACCTCGGTCACCTTGGACATGGCCATCGCGACGCTTGCCAGGTCGTCCCGTCCGGTGGCTTCGATCAGTCTCGCGACCGCCACCTTGGCCACCGGCGGCACGGCGATGGACCCCAGCCAGCCCCGGGCCGCATCGGCCCGCGTCGCCCGGGCATCGCTCGCCAGGGGAGTCGGCCCGAGCAACCCGGCCGCCAGTCTGGCTCCCATCAGGGCTGCCAACGCGGACTCCCGGGGCCCGCCACGCGGGGCCCGGCCGGCCGCGAGCACCAGTGCCCTGAATCGGAAGGCTGGCGCGGGGAGCGCATGTGGAGAGGGACCAAGCACGCAGGAATTATACTTCTCTGGCTATGCCAGCCGCTCCGAAGCAGCTCCTCTGGGTTGATGACGAAGCCGACCTCCTCGAGTCGCATCGCCTTTTCCTGACAGAAAAGGGATACGTCGTCGAGATGGCCCGGAACGCCGAGGACGCGCTTGCGCTCCTGCGCCGTCAGCCATTTGAGCTCTTGCTGCTCGATGAACAGATGCCGGGGATGCGTGGAGTCACGATGGTGCGCGAGGCCCGTGAACTCGCCCCGACGCTGCCGATCGTGATGGTCACCAAGTCTGAGGACGATGGCACGCTGCGCGAAGCGCTCGGTGCTGACGTGACCGAGTACCTCGTGAAGCCGGTGAATCCGAGGCAGGTGTTGAGTGTCATCACGCGAATTCTTGAGGGACCGAAGCTCCGGCAGCAGGCGCAGGCGCGCGCCTTCGTCTCCCGGTTCCGGGAGATGGAAGCGGCCGACACGCGCACCCTCGACTGGCGCGGCTGGATCGACCGGTACGCGGAGATGGTGCAGTGGGACGTGGACCTCGCGGCGGCGGGTGAGGCGGGCCTCCACGGTTCGTTGCGGAGCCTCTATCCCGACGCGCGCCGTTCATTTGCCCACTACATCGGACGCAACTATCCGCGCTGGGTGAACCAGGACATCGAGGGGGAACGTCCGCCGCTGTCGATCGACGTGGTCGGTGAGTTTCTCCTGCCGATGCTCGAGCGCGAGACGCGTGCGCTCTTCATCGTGGTCGATTGCCTGCGCCTCGACCAGTGGCGCGTGATCGAGCCGTTGCTGGCGCCGCTCTTCGAGGTGGAGACCACGCACTACTACTCGCTGCTGCCGACGGCCACGACGTACTCGCGCAACGCGCTGTTCAGCGGGCTCTTTCCAGCCGAGATGGCGGCGCGCTACCCCGACTGGTGGGGCGAAAAGGAAGACGAAACGCTCAACGCGCACGAGCGGGAACTGCTCACGCTGCAGCTGCGTGAGCTGCGGGGCAAGACGCCGGTGCGGTACCACAAGATTTCGTCGGCGCATGATTCCGATACGCTCGAACGCAACCTCGCGAACGCGATCGCTCCCGAAGGGGTGACCACCTGCGTGTTCAACTTCATCGACCTACTGACGCACGGCCGTAGCGAATCGGCGATTCTGTACGAAGTGGCCCGCGACGAGATCGCCCTCAGGCAGCTCACGCTGCAATGGTTCAAACGTTCGGCGTTGCTCGCGATCTTGAAGGAGGCGGCGCGCAAGCGGGTGCCCGTGCTGCTCACGAGCGATCATGGGTCGATCCATTGCCTTACGCCGGCGACGGTCTTTGCGCGACGGGATGCGACGCACAACCTGCGGTTCAAGTTCGGCGCGGATCTGCGCGCGGAGAAGCCGGAGCAGGCGCTGTTGTTCACGAACGAGGATGATCTTCGGCTACCGAAACATGGCGGCGGGGCGATGGGCGGCAACACGCTACTGGCCACGGGCGACTGCTTTTTTGTCTATCCCACGAAACTTCGCGAGTATCAGCAGCGGTATCGCGGATCGTTCCTGCATGGCGGCGTGACGCCGGAGGAATGCATCCTCCCGCTCTCGCTGCTCACGCCACGACGCGCCTGATGTCCACCTACCGGCGGTTGCTCGCGTTCTTGCGTCCGCACAGCGGCCGGTTCGTCGGCAACATCACGGCGAACGTGATCGGCGCGGTCCTCGACGGTGCCGCGTTCCTCCTGCTCATTCCGTTCCTGAACCTGCTGTTCGGGAAGGAGCAGGCGATTCCGCTCGACCGCGGCTGGCTGACCGAACTCCTGAACACGGTCGTCGGCTCGATGCTTATCCCCGGCGACCCGATGGGGTCGCTGGGCGGTGTGATCGTCGTGATCGTCATGCTCGTTGCGCTGAAGAACGTGTTTCTCTGGGTCAGTGGTCAGTTCGGCGCGTCACTGCAGGAGCGCATCACGCGCGACCTCCGCGACGCCGTGTTCCGCCATATGCAACGGCTGCCGCTCGGCTGGTTCTCGCGGACCAAGACCGGGCAGGTGATGTCGCGAATCCTCGCCGACACGGAACAGGCCAAGGCGGTGATCGCCGAGGTGGCCACGCGGTCGATTCAGAATTTCGCGCAGGTGCTGGTGACGATTGTCGTGCTCATTCAGATGTCGCCGCGGCTTGCGCTGTACGCGCTGGTGATCGCCCCGCTCATCACGGCCGTGCTGCAGCCCATCCTGAGCCGGCTGCGGCGCGGCCACCGCGCGTTGCGCAACGAGTACGGAGAAATCACGAGCGTGCTACAGGAAGTCATCAGCGGCGTGCGACTTGTGAAGAGCTTTCGGGGCGAGGAGTACGAGGACCGGCGGTTCACCGGCGCAAGTGGTAACTATTCGCGCGGCATGGTCCACATCACGCGGCTCGCGTTGCTGGCCGGGCCGATCACCGAAGTGCTCGGTACGGTCGTCGCCGTCGGCGTCCTCTGGATCGGCGCGCGGGACGTATTCGCGGGCCGCGGGCTCGATGGCGGCATGCTGATCACGTTCATGATCATGCTCATGCGGCTCCTCCCACCACTCAAACAGTTGTCTCAGGCGCCGACGACGGGACAGCAATCCCTCGCTGCAGCGGAGCGCTTGTTCGAAGTGCTCGATGAACCGTCTGAGGGACAACGCGACCGCGGCACCCGCGACGTCGCCGGCCTCGCTCGGGACATCACCTTTACGGACGTCGCCTTTGCGTACGATGGCGGCGAGCGCGTCCTCGACGGCATCACCTTAAGGGCGCAACAGGGCGAAGTGATCGCCATCGTCGGGTCGAGCGGGGCGGGAAAGAGCACGCTCGTCGACCTCATCCCGCGCTTCATTGAACCGACCGCTGGCGTGATCGCGGTGGACGGCGTGGATACCCGCGAGATCCGACTGCCGGCGCTGCGGGTCATCACGGGGATCGTCAGCCAAGACACCGTGCTCTTCAACGACTCGGCCCGTGCGAACATCGCCTACGGTGCCGCGGAGAAGTTTTCGCAGGCGCAGGTGGAGGCGGCGGCCCGCGCGGCCAACGCGCACGACTTCATTGCCGCACTGCCGCAGGGGTACGACACCATTCTCGGGGAGCGCGGCACCCGCCTTTCGGGCGGACAGCGGCAGCGGATCGCGATTGCGCGCGCCCTCCTCGTCGATCCGCCATTGCTCATTCTCGACGAAGCGACTTCGGCCCTGGATACCGAAAACGAACGCCTCGTGCAGGAAGCGATCGAGCGGCTGCTCGCCGGGCGAACGGTGTTCGTGATCGCGCACCGGCTCTCGACGATCACACACGCGTCGCAGATTCTTGTCCTCGATCGCGGACGCATCGTTGAGCGTGGCCGACATGCGGAATTGCTCGCCGCGGGTGGTCCGTACGCGCGGTTGCATGCGCTGCAGATCGGCGTAACGACACCGCGCCCGTGACCGGGGTGCAGGCGGTCGCCAAGCGGACGCTGACGCCGCCGACGCATGCCCACCGGCTCGAATACCTCGCGCTCCGCGCATTTGTCGCTGCGCTCGCGCCACTCGGCGTGCGAGTCGCCGCCGACGTCTCCGCGACCATTGCGGCGCTTGCGTATCGGGTATTCGGCATTCGCCGGGGTGTCGTCGACCGTCAGATCGCGGCCGCATTTCCCGACCTGATTCGCTCGGCGCGGGAGCGCGTTGCACGTGAAGCGTACCAGAACCTCGGACGTGTCGCGATCGAGGCCACGCTGCTCTCGCGCCGTGGGCCGACCGCCGTACTCGAACAGTTCGTTGACTCGCCCGGGTGGGCGATCGTCGAGCGCGCGCACGCCAAGGGAAATGGCGTCGTCCTCGTCGCCGGCCACCTAGGAAACTGGGAACTGTCGGGAGCCTACGTTGCCGCCCGTGGTGTGCCGTGCCACGCCATCGCACGCGGCATGGCGAACCCGCTTTCGGACCGGTACTTCCGGAACACACGCGAACGGCTGGGCATGCAGGTGATGCACGACCAAGAGGCGGTGCGGCGCGTACCGCGCATCCTCACGGCTGGCGGAACGATAGGGTTTCTGTCCGATCAGTCGACGGTCGGGCTCGCCTCGACATTCGTGCCGTTCTTTGGAAGGCCGGCCAAAACGCCGCGGGGTGCGGCAGTCTTTGCCCTCCGCGCGAACGTGCCGGTGGTGCTGATTCAGGCGCTCCGTCAATCTGACGGCCGATACCTTTTCTACGCAGAAGAGATCGAGGTTACCCGGACGGGGGACCGCGAGCGAGACGTGGACGATATCGTCGGGCGATTCTCTGCCGCGCTCGAGCGGCTTGTCCGTCAGTACCCGGGCCAGTATTTCTGGCAGCATCGCCGCTGGAAGCACCAGCCGACTGATACGCCGGCGCACCTGCGCGAACCGTAACCACCCTGGACCGCCCGTGAGCTACGACGTCGAGGCGCTGCGCGCGCGAGAATTCCCGTGGGCAGCGCGGGGTGAGGCCCTGTTTCTCGACCACGCGTCGACTGGACCGCTCCCGGAGCGGACGCGGCGCGCGATGGCCGACTACGGGCTACGCCGTGCGGAACCGTTTCGGTTGCGTGCGGAGGATCTGTTTCCCGTGTTGCAGCGGGCTCGCGAGCACGCGGCCAGGCTCATTGGAGGTCCGTGCCAAAGCATCGCGCTCGTCACCAACACGTCGCACGGCGTGAACATTGCCGCGCGAACGCTACCGTTCGGCACGGGCGACGTTGTGCTGTCGTCGCAAGGCGAGTTTCCCGCAAATGTGTACCCGTGGCTCTCCGCCACGCGCGCGCGGGGTGCGGAGTTTTGCATGGTGCCACTCGTAAGCGGTCTCCCCGACGAACCGGCGCTGATGCGCGCGATCGAAACGGATCCGCGCGTGAGAGGTGTCGCGCTCTCGTGGGTGAGTTACTGGAGCGGGCACCGCTTCGACCTCGCGGCCATCGGCGCGGCTTGCCGGGAGCGCGGAATCTGGTTCTTTGTGGACGCCATCCAGGGAGTTGGCGCTGTTGAACTGGACGTGATCGCCGCGCAAGTGGATGTGCTGGCCTGCGGCGCGCAGAAGTGGTTGCTATCGCCGTGGGGCACGGGCTTCGTGTACGTGCGGCCGGAACTAGTCGCCACGCTGGAGCCTGCCGAGGTGGGCTGGATGGCACAGGCGGGCAACACCGACTTCAGGTCGCTGCTCGACTACGACCCCACCTGGCATGCCGATGCGCGTCGGTTCGAAGTCGTGACGCTCGATTTTGTGAATTTCGCTGCCATGGCCGAGAGCATAGGTCTCTTCAATGAAATGGGCGTGCACGAGATCGCCGCGCACGTGTGCTCGCTCGCCGACCGAGCGGTCGCATTCGCCGCATCGCACCGCGATGTCGAACTCGTGACGCCAGTCGACCCGTCGCGCCGCGCGGGCGTGATCGCGCTCCGCCCGCGGGATGTCGCCGCCGCCAGCGAGCGTCTCACGGATGCCGGCGTGGCCCACGCTGTGCGCGAAGGCTGCGTTCGCCTCGCGCCACACCTGTACAACACCGTGTCGGAAATGGACCGCGCACTAGCGCTGATCGCGAGCTGAGTGGTACGCTCGCCGAGTCACGCCGGCGGTGCTATGCGGAGGGTGACAGCTCAGCCACGGCGACGTCGCGGCCACCTTTTCGCACGAGGAACCAGCGGCCGCGCACCGCTTGGTCGGTGGGCACAACGACATCGTCCGCGCCCAGTTTGATCCCATTCACGGTGACCGCGCCCTGAAGCAGTAGCTTTTTCCCCGCGGCGCGTGATTGCGCGAACGCCTGCTCGAGCACGTCGAGTACCGACAGGCCGGCGTCACTGGCGACGCGCGCCGACGGAATCTCGCGGGCCAGCGTTTCGAATACGGCGTCCGTGATGCCGGCGGGGTCCGCTTTCTTGTCGAACACGACGCGCGACGCGTCGGCCACCACGGACATCGCGGCATCGCCGTGTAGCATCGTGGTCATCGCGCGTGCGAGCGCCCGCTGCGCACTGCGTTCGTGCGGTGCGACAGCGTGCTCGGCTTCGAGCGACTCCACTTCCGCGCGGTCCATACAGGTGAACATGCGCAGGTAGCGACCGACGTCTGCGTTGATGACAGTGTCCGTGAAGGCATCCACACGGGCACACTGGCACACACGGTTGCCAGCGCTGACGCCGCCTTCAACAACATCAGCGCT
>SXGR01353186.1_pt1 | contig 54406 bp, 40 predicted proteins | sample 3174711 | NCBI WGS metagenome assembly SXGR01 (sample SAMN11356860, study PRJNA531348) | freshwater metagenome | isolation source: freshwater sample F1-60 | place: China: Fuxian Lake, Yuxi | collected 2017-12-25 | reverse complement strand
CTGGGGTAAAAATCACGAAATGTCATCGACCAGACAAGATAAACCGCTTGAACACCAATGAGGACTGGGGTAACGCGATTTGACCACCGCCACCGACGCCTGAAAATCCTGGCGCACGCCGAACGCGCAAGAACCTCACCCACCCCAGAATGTCATTGACCTGAATCGGCGGTGGGCACACACTGGTCCGTGAGCCTCTTCGCAACGACTGAGGAACACCAAGATGACCCCTTCCCGCACGCTGGACCGCCGCGCCTGGCTGAAACTCGGCGGTCTCAGCCTCGGGGCTCTCGTCAGCGGCGTCGAGCCGAACCTGGCGCAACTGTTCGCCGCAGAACGCGACGGGTCGGCCGCAGGCGGGGATTTCTCCGTCATCCTGTTCTGGGCCAACGGCGGCCCCAGCCACCTCGACACGTTCGACCTCAAGCCCGATGCCCCCGCCGAGGTGCGCGGGCCGTTCAAACCGATCAAGACGAACACGGTCGGAGTCCACATCACCGAGCACTTGCCCCGGCTCGCGAAACAGGCGGATAAGTTCGCGATCGTCCGCAGTTTGCACCACAACCGGGGCGAACACTCCGGCGGCACCCACCGCTTCCTGACCGGCTACCCGTCGGTCGCCGCAAACCTCAACGACGCCGAGTACCCGGACGTCGGGTCGGTCATCTCCAAGGAACTGGATGGCCGGGGCGGGGAGGTTCCGACATACGTGTCGAACACCAAGTCTTACGGGAGCGGGCCAGGCTACCTGGGGTCGGGGTGTGCCCCGTTCATGCCCCGCGCCAACCCGGCCACCTCGACCGGGGCGAACGCCTACGACCCGGTCCCACTGCACCTCACGGCGGTGGGCCGCGAGGGTCTGAGCCTCGACTCGGATGGCACGGTCACCCTGCGCCGCCGGGACGACCTGCGCCGGAGCCTCGACGCCCTCCCCCGCAAACTCGACGACCGGTCTGGACCCGCGGCCGAGTTTGGTCGGCATCAACGACGAGCGGTCGAACTCCTGGCCGGCCCACGTACCCGCGCAGCCTTCGACCTCGACCGCGAAGACTCGCGGGTGCTCGCCAGGTACGGCGACTCAGACTGGGGGCGCGACCTGCTGACAGCCCGGCGACTGGTCGAGGCGGGTGCCCGGTTCGTCCAGTGCCAAGCGAACATCCGGCTCCGCCCGGAGACCGGCCGGATCACAACCTGGGACGATCACTCGGTGAACTGCGACATCTTCCGCGCCTACGAGGAACGGATGCCGGTACTCGACCGAGCGATGTCGGCGCTGATCGAGGATCTGTCCGATCGCGGGATGGACCGGCACGTCCTGTTCGTGTTCTGCGGTGAGTTCGGGCGCACCCCACGAATCGAGCATCAGGACGCGAGCCGCCGGCCGGGGCGAGATCACTGGCCGCGGGCTATGAGCGTGTTCCTGGCAGGCGGCGGCTTGCGGATGGGGCAAGTCATCGGCGCGACCAACGGGCGAGGCGAGGAACCGACCCACCGGACGATGGACAGTAACTGCTTGCTCGCGACCATTTACCAGCGATTTGGAATCAACCCCAATCACATGCTCCGCGACCGGGCGGGACGCCCGATCTCGATCCTTCCCGAGTGCGAACCAATCGCGGAACTGATCGGTACCCGAGCCGTGCCAAGCGGCGGTTGACCGAGTAAACGAACGCCAGTTCCCTCCGCAATCTTTCTGGACACAATCCACGAAGGTGCCTCGCATGTTCCCGATGATCTTCACGATCGCGGCGCTTGCCCCAAACATACCTGCCGCACCCGAGATCCCCATTGACGTTGCACACGTACGTGAGTCTGTCGAGAAAAGCCTGCCGTACCTGGACAAGGGTGGGTTGGAGTGGGAGACAAAGAAGTGCGTCAGTTGCCACCACGGCCCCTGGATGATGTGGAGCGGGTACGAAGCCAAGAAACGCGGCTTTACCGTCAACGAGAAATCACTCGACGCGGTGCGTGCAGGCTCGTTGAAGGCCTACACGCATCCCAAACTGAAGCCGACCAGCCGGGACGTACTCACCGAACTGAGCATCAATGTCATCTATCTCACCTTCGGTCTAGGCGCCGCGGGTGAGCCCGATGCCGAGACGACGAAGTTCTTCGACAGGGCCGCAGCACACCTTATCGAACAGCAGAAGGAAGACGGCTCATGGAAAGTGATCATCAAGAAGACCACGCCTCAAGGGGTGACTACCACGTTCCTGATGGCGCCACTTATCGACAGCGATGACGTGACCACCGCGTGGGCACTTTTGGCGCTGTCCTATCGCGAACCAGCCGGAATTTCCAAGGAGGCTCTCGCCAAGAGCAAGAAGAAGGGTCTCAAGTTCCTGAGCGACAATCCGCCCGCGGACACGCTCCAATCCCTGGTTGTGCGCATCATGCTCTACAAGCGCCTCGGTAAGGCAGATGAAGTAAAAGACCTCGTCACGCAACTGTTGGCGTTACAGAAGGACGATGGCGGCTGGAGTCAGACAAAGAAACTCGGTTCCGATGCGATGGGCACGGGGCAGGCTCTGGTCGCGCTGGCTACGGTCGGTGTCACGGCCAAGGATCCGGCGGTCACGAAAGCCTGGGGCTACTTGCTGAAGAACCAAAAGTCAGACGGTTCCTGGGTGGTCGTCTCGCGAGCGTATGAACCGCCCGAGTTCAGCAGTTACATGGGCACCGCGTGGGCCACGCTCGGGATGGTACAAACGTTGCCGAAGTAAGAACCCATGCCGATTCGAGATGTGAACTCCTCGCCGTTTCATCCCTCTGTGGGTTGGTGGAGAGGGATGGGGGACAGAAGGTTCGCCTGAAAACCGTTCGGCGAGGTGTCGCCACCCAATGGCGTTTGTAATGGACGCCTTCGGCACCCCACCTGGACGCGGGGAATCGCCTTGGACGTAGTGCGCGGTCACAATACATTGTCTCCTGGGCAGATGTCGCGGCAACTATCTGGAAAGTCTCCAGGACCATGAACCCATTCCAACCTCGCGTTTCGTGTTTGCTCCTGGCCCTGGTAGTCGCTGCGCCGAGCGCCGCCCATGCGGCTGATATTGGGATTATCTCCCCGGCCGAGGCGAAGAAGCTGATCGAGGACGCTGATGCGGCCAAGCGGCCGATCGTGCTCGACACCCGCGGCGGGTACAAGGACTACTTCCGAGGTCACCTCCCGACGGCCCATCACCTGAACTTCGACACCCTCCGCGGCACCGACAACGGCGTCCCCGTGCAGTACCTTCCTGACGGCTTGACGAAGGCGCTGTTAGTCCGTGCCGGCGTGGACAAAGGCCGCACGCACTTGATCTACGCGACCGGCGACAAGCTGCCGAACGACGAGATTCTCAGCGCCACGATGGTGGCCTACGTGCTCGAAAAGTACGGCGTCGAGAACATCCGAATCGTGGACGGCGGGCTGCCGGAGTGGACCAAGCAAAAGCTCCCGGTCACGCAGGAATACTACGGGAACAAGCAGGGCGCGCTGCCCGAAAAGGGCAAACCCGAAATCGCGATCACCACCGACGACGTCGTGAAGCGCAAGGCCGGCGCGGTTCTCGTGGACGCGCGCCCGCACAACGAATACGTCGGCGACGACGACGTCTGGCTCCGCAAGGGTCACATCCCCGGCGCAATCAGCTTCCACTGGGCGCGGCTGATGGAGAAGGACAACACCCACAAGTTCATCGCGTTCGAGAAAGTGAAAGCCGAACTGGAGGCCGCGGGCTTGAAGGCGGACAAGGAGATTCTGGTGTACTGCGGTACGTCGCGCGAGGGCAGCCTGCTGCGGTTCTACCTCAAGCACGTCGCGAAGTACCCGAATGTGCGGCTCTACGAAGGCTCGTGGAAAGAGTACGTCTCGTTGAAAGACCTCCCCGCGGAGAAGGGCGAACCCAAGAAGTAGATCGGGTGCATGACTCTCACCGCGCTGGTCATCGCCGTCTGTTGCGTCGCGTACACGAACGGCGCCAACGCCAACTTCAAGGGCGTCGCCTCGCTCTACGGCAGCGGCACCACGACCCTACGCACGGCTGCGATCTGGGGAACCGTCACAACGTTCGCCGGTTCGGTGGCCGCTGTGTTCCTGGCGACTGGATTGTTAGCGGCGTTCGGCGGCAAGGGCATTGTCCCGGATGCGCTGGCGATCACTCCCGATTTCCTGTGCGCGGTCGCGGTCGGCGCCGCGCTCACCAGTTTTCTGGCCACGCGATTCGGCTTCCCCGTCTCAACCACGCACGCACTCGTCGGCGCGCTTGCCGGTGCGGGTCTGGCCGGGTCCGGTGAGGTTCACTTCTCGGCGCTCGGCACAGCGTTCTTCTACCCCCTCCTCGTAAGCCCGCTCACCGCGGCCGTTCTCGGCGCACTCGTTTACATTGTCCTGCGGCGTGTTCGGCTGGCTCCCGACCACCGGACTCCAATGCTCGACGCACTCCACTTCCTGAGCGCCGGCGCGGCGAGCTTCGCCCGCGGGTTGAATGACACACCGAAGATCGCGGCTCCAATGCTCGTGGTGCCGGGACTGGAAGTACACGGGGCGTTCCTGATCGTGGCCGCGACTATCGCGCTCGGCGGTTGCCTCGACATAAAGAACGTGGCCGAGACGCTCGGCAAGAAGGTGACCGGAATGAGTGCCGGGCAGGGGTTCGCCGCGTGCCTCGTCACGTCTGTGTTGGTCGCCACGGCGAGCATGCACGCGGTACCGGTTAGTACGACTCATGTCAGTGTGGGGTCGCTGGCGGGCATGGGCGCGGCGGCGGGCCGCGCCAAGTGGCGGAAAGGGGGCGAAATATTCCTGGCGTGGGTGAGCACCGCACCGTGCGGGGCCGCGCTTGCGGCGCTCGCGTATGTGGTGATTCGCCTGGTGTGAATCGTCGGAATAACCCTTCCCCAACCCCTCCCCTAAGAAGGGAGGGGCTACTTGCTGAAGCCCCTCCCTTCTTAGGGGAGGGGTTGGGGAGGGGTTCTCACTTCAACTTCCCGTCCAGCTCCAACCGGCGGCGGGTCTGCATCAGCACGCTGAGCATGAAGCGGCCTTCGTCGTCGCGGCGTTCGGCGTACTTCGCAGCCTCGAACGGCGCATCGTCGAACGCCTTCGGATCGAGGTACGGCACCGGGATGCGGGCCGCGGCACCCGCGACCATCGGACAGTTCGTATCGGCCTCGCTGCACACCAGAACCGCCGCGAAGCCGTCCTTCGGGTTCGCGGCGTCGGCGTACTTCTTCGAGAACTCCAGAGTCTCCAAACCCTTGCCCCACTTCACGCTGTAGATTGGGTTCGCGGTGCCCTCTTTCCCGCGCGGCGCGTCCTTGCCCGTCGGCTCGATCTCGACACCGATCTCCTGCAGGGTCGCGATCGTTCGCGGGTTGAATGCTTCGGGGTTCGTTCCGCCGCTGTAGAACTTCAGGTCGGGCAACCCGTAGTACGCCGCCGCGACGTTGCCCATCGTCGCGCCCAACATGCTGCGCCGCGTGTTGCGCGTACAGATGACGATGACCCCTGGGGGTTTGCCGGCCTTGTAGTTCTTGACGATCCACACCACCAGTTCCTCGGCATGCTTCCGGTGAGCCTCCTCGATCGTGTCGAACTGCGTGGTCAACAGGTCCGCGTGCAACCGGGTCTTCGCGTTCATGTCTTTCCGCGACTGCGGCGTCTTCTCCTTAAGGAGGCGTTCCATCTTTTCCACCGTGATAGTGTTCCCATTAACGGCGAGTTTCTGGAACGTGGCCTTGTCGAAGCAATCGCTGGCGGTCTCCCAGGACAACTCAGGCGACTTGCCGAGAGCCGTGATAAGCTTGATCTTGAGCTGCCGGTCCTTACCGGGAGTCAAGGCGTCGGGCGATGCGTACTGGTGCGAGAACCACAGAGCCGTTGCGACACCGTTGTCGACTTTGGGTTTGGATGGTTCCTTCTGAGCGTCCACACCAGGGGCGAGAGCGAAGAGGCACACGAGGACCAACAAGCCCAACTCAGCTCGGAACATGATCATCCTTTCCACGGCAACGACGGCGAGTTTGAGTTTATCCTGACGAGGACCGCACACGCAGTGCAAACCGATTTTGGCTGCACCGGCACTCGCGCTCGCTCTATTGCTTGGTCAGTTAGCTTTGTGTATCTTATTCGTCATCTCTTCACTAAGGATTCCATCCGTTCTATCCCGGGGTTTCGGTATGAAATTGTTCCGCTTGAGCGCCGCCGCGCTTGTGTTCGGCGCCGGACTGTTTGCCGCCAACGCCGCCGACGAGAAGCCGGTGGTGCGCCCCGCGGTGCCGGTCCAACCAGTTCTGCCGCCGAACCCGGCCGAGAAGTTCGACTCCACGCACAAGGTCGTCGCGTCCATCGACGTGAAGGGCGAGAACGGGTTGCGTCTCCAGACCATCAGTCTCGACGCGAAGGGCCGGGTGATCGGGTTGGTCGCACCGCCGAAACCGTTCGGTGCGCCGACGAAGGGACAGACCGCCGAGGTTCACGTGTTCGACGCCGACGGCAAGCCGGTCAAGAGCTGGAAGGTGCCGTTCCACGCGACCGCCGTGAACTGCGGGCCAGACGGTTCGATCTACGTCGCCGGCGACAGCAAGATCGCCAGATTCGACGCCGACGGCAAGCAGGTCGGCGAGACGACCGAACTGCCGCACCTCGCGGCCATTCTCAAGGATACCGCGGGGCTGAAAGCGAAGGCCGAACTGCAGTTGAAGAAGGAAAAGGAACAGATGGTTCAGATCTACGGGAACGCCCGTAAGCAGATGACCGAGCAGTTGAAGAAGATCGAGGACAAGAAGCCGGAAGACCGCTCGAAGACCGAAGAGAAGCAGATCGAGCAGTTCAAGAACATCATCAAGCAGTACGAGAAGATCGAGACCGACTACAAGAGCCGGACCGTGGAGCAGGTGATCGAGGCGATGACCGGGCGGATGCGGATCGCCAACGGGATGGCCGTGTCCGAGAAGGACGTGTTCGTCGCGTGCGGCGATGTCGGCTACGGGTACGCGGTGTGGCGGTTCACGAAGGAACTGAAGGAGCCGAAGCAGGTACTCGGCGAGATCGGCGGGTGCTGTGGGCAGATGGACATCCAGTGCCACGGCCCAGACGTTCTCGTGGCCGAGAACACGAAGCACCAGTTCACGCGATATGACCGCGACGGCAAGAAGATCGGCTCGTTCGGCTCACGCGGGCTGGACACCGACCCGAAGTGCTTCGGCGGGTGCTGCAACCCGATGAACATCCGCGCCGTGGGCGTGGGCGACATCTACACCGCCGAAAGCGAAGGCATCATTAAGCGGTTCGGGCCGAGCGGCGAGTTCATCGAAACGGCCGGCGTGGTGAAGCTCACCGGCGGCTGCAAGAACGTCGCGGTCGCCGTGTCCGCCGACGCGAAGAAGATCTTCTTCTGCGACCTGCCCGGCTCCAAGTTCCACATCCTGGAAAAGAAGGGGAAGTAAGGTCGATGCCGCGCCCGCCGCACAGGGCTTCCGTGTGCTACGCCCGACGGCCCCTCCGGGGCGAAGAGAAAGAGGCTGTTGAGTCTTCTGTCTTCGCCCCGGAGGGGCCGTCGGGCGTAGCACAGGGCGGAAGCCCTGTGCGGCGGTGGTCCATAAGCGAACTACCTGAGGATACCATGTCCGACAACCTGAACCGCCGCGAGGCGCTCGCCGCGGCCGCGCTTTCGCTGGCCGCGTTTCCCGTCCTCGCCGACGAGAAGCCTAAAGATAAACCCGCCGACAAGGCAGTTGTGATTCCCGAGAACGCGCTTGTCGTACTTGTGACGGACCCGCTGTCCAAGGAACTGTCGTGCCCGTGCGTGGGTGGGTACGGGCAGCGCGACTACGACAAGTTCGGCAAGTACCTTGAGGGGAAGAGCGGCCGCGCGGTCGCCGTCGTCTACAGCGAGAGCCTCGCGGGCGCGCTGAAGAAGTCCGAAGGCAAAGCGCACCTTCTCATCGGCAAAGACTCGGTCATGCGAGCGACCGCGCCGGCCAACAAGGTGGAAGTCACGTACCTCGCGGCACTGACCGGCAAGGACGGGAAGACCACGCAGACCGGACTCGTCTGTGTTGCCGCCGCGGATAAGGCCGTCACGCCGGTCGATCTGAAGGAACACACCATCTACTTCGGCAGCGCCGCCGCCGAGGAAAAGAGCGCCGCGGCGGTGCGGATCCTCAAAGAGTTCGGTCTGGACGTGCCCGCGAAGCTCGACACGTGCGCCACCTGTTCCGAGGGTGCGACGAAGGTGGTCGAAGAGGCGAAGGCCGGCAAGAAGGTCGCGGCCGTGATCTCGTCGTACGCGCATCCGCTGCTCGAAGGGTGTGGCACCATCAAGAAGGGCGAACTGCGGGTGATCGCCGAGACGGACCCGGTGCCGTTCATCGCAGCGTTCGCCACCGGCAGTTTGAAGCCCGCTGAACGCGACGCGGTGAAGGCCGCGCTGTTGGAGATTGGGAAGAACAAGGATCTCTGCACCGCGATCGAGACGAAGGCCGGGTTCGTCGAGCCAGTTAAAAAAAAGTAACCGGTAACCCCGACTACACGCAGTGGCGCGGCGTGAGCCGCGACGGCCGGCTCGCGTGGCTGCCCGACCAACTTCCCGCCAAGTCCGATCCCGTCTGGGAAGCCACTCTCACCGCCCCCGGATTAGGTGGCGTCGCCGCCACTTCCGAATACGTACTCGTCTCCGACCGCGAACTCAACGACACCGTGGACGTATTCCGCTGCCTGAAGTCTGCGGACGGTAAGGAAATCTGGTCGCACCGCACGCCCGCCCTCGGCAACCTTGACTACGGCAATTCACCGCGCGCCACGCCGCTGCTTCACGAGGGCAACGCCTATATACAAGGCGCGTTCGGCGATCTCGTGTGCGCCGAGTTGAAGACCGGCAAGGCGGTGTGGTCGCTCAACCTGCGCGACGAGTTCGACGCGAAGGACGAGCGCAAGTGGGGCGTGTGCGACTCGCCCCTCATTGCCGACGGCAAACTCATCGTCGCGCCCGGAGGGAAGGACGCGGCACTGGTGGCGCTCGATCCCAAGACCGGGAAGCCGGTTTGGAAAACACCCGGCAAGCCGGCGGGGTACGGCTCGTTCATCGCCGCGAAGTTCGGCGGTACGCTCCAGATCATCGGTTACGACACCGAAACGCTCGGCGGCTGGGAAGCGAAAACCGGCAAGCGACTCTGGACGCTCACACCGGAACGCAAAGGTGACTTCAACGTGCCGACCCCCACCGTCGTCGGTGACAAGTTGCTTGTGACGACCGAGAACAACGGCACTCGACTGTTCGCGTTCAAAGCGGACGGCACCATCGAACCCAAACCGACGGCGACGCACAAGCGGCTCGCGCCGGACACGCACACGCCCGTTGTCGCGGGTGATCGCGTGTTCGGTGTGTGGAACCGGCTGTACTGCTTGAGCCTCAAGGACGGGCTGAAGGAACTCTACGACGAGAGCACCACCGCGTTCGGCGGGTACTGCGCGGCGGTCGCCACCGATACGCGTGTGCTGGTGGTCCCGCGATCTGGCGAACTGATCCTGCTGGACGCGACCGCGAAGGAGTACACCGAACTCGGCCGGTTAGCGGTGTTCGGCAAGGACGAGAAGGGCGTGTACGCGCACCCGGCGCTCGTGGGCACGCGTGTGTACCTTCGCGGGAGTAGTTCGATCGTCTGCGTCGAACTGGGAGGGTAACCTTGCGCTCTTTGATGTCCGCAACTCTGGCGGTATGAAACAGGGATGTCCGCTGCTCCGCCACCGCCGACCACCGGCTCGCTCCTCGGGCGCCGGCCCTACGTCCTGTTCTTGACCGGCCGGTTCTTCGGCACGCTGGCCACCGGCACCCAGGCGGTCACCATCGCGTGGGAGGTGTACGAGATCGCGCGAAGAACCATGTCCGTCGCGGAGGCCGCGTTCGTGGTGGGCATGATCGGGCTGGCCCAGTTCCTGCCGCTGTTCGCGCTGACGCTCGTGGCCGGCGAGACGGCTGACCGGTACAACCGCCGGCTCATACTGACCCTCTGCTACCTGGCTCAACTGATCACCTCTGTGGGGCTGGCGCTACACTCTGAATTTGGGAGCGGGCTGTGGCCGATCTTCGCGTTGTCCGCGCTGTTCGGCGGGGCGCGGGCGTTCCTGCACCCGACGGCCAGCGCGCTCGGCCCGATGCTCGTGCCACCGCACCTGTTGCCCCGCGCGATCGCGACCAACTCTCTGGTCGCCCAGTTGGGCAGCATCCTCGGGCCGGCTCTGGGCGGGTTGCTGTGCGCGATCTCCCCGGCACTGGGGTATTGTGTGTGTGCGGGGCTGTACGCGACCTCCGCCCTCTGTTCACTCTTGATCCGTGCGAACGCGAGACCGCCGTTCGAGCACGGGCGCTCGCGGGTCGCGCAGATCCGGGAAGGGCTCGGGTACGTGTGGGGAAACAAGCTGGTACTGGGCGCGATCTCGCTGGACCTGTTCGCAGTGCTGTTGGGCGGCGCCACTGGCCTGCTTCCGGTGTTTGCCCGCGACGTGTTATACGTCGGCCCGGAGGGGTTCGGCATCTTGCGTGCATCACCGGCCGTCGGGGCGCTGCTTGTGGCCGGGTGGCTGGCGGTGTTCCCGATCCGCACTCGGGTCGGGGTGAAGATGCTGTTGGCAGTCGCACTGTTTGGCGTGATGACCCTGGTGTTCGCGTTGTCGCAGACATTCGCGCTATCGGTCTTTGCACTGGCCGTGTTAGGCGGTGCCGACATGGTGTCGGTGTTCACGCGTCAGAGTCTGGTGCAGATCGCCACGCCTGACCGGATGCGCGGGCGTGTGTCGGCGGTTTCGACGCTGTTCATCGGGGCGTCGAACGAGTTGGGGGAGTTCGAGAGCGGGGTCGTGGCCCGGTTCCTCGGGCCGGTCAGTGCGGTCGCGTTCGGGGGTGCTGGCTCACTGTTCGTGACGGGATTGTGGGCGTGGCTGTTCCCCGCGCTGCGGAAAGCGGATCGCCTCGCGTGAACGGTGCCGAGTGCCCGGTCCATTCGATTGGAATGGTCCGAGTCCCGGGCGGTCCGTCCAGCCACATCAAGACGCGAGTATTTCTCGGAACTCCCCGGTGTTGTCCGCGAATGTTTTCGCCGGGACGTCAAAGCGGTGAAGCAACGTCAGGAACAGGTCGCCGAGTGGCCGCTCGGCTTTCTGCTTGATGAACCGGCCGTGCTTCAGGCCAAGGTTCTTGCCGCCCGCGAGCACGAGCGGGTAGTTGCGGGCGTTGTGGGTTGTGCTCGTGCCGCTGCCGAAGAGGGCTACCGTGTTGTCCAGCAACCGACCCTCCCCTTCGCGAACCTTGGCGAGGCGGGCGAGGAAATAGGCGAACTGCTCGGCGAGGTAGCGGTCGTACTTGCCCCAGCCGTGCGTCGGGTCTTTGTCGTCATGGCTCAGCCCGTGGTGCCCGACCTTGCGGCCGAAATCGAGTATCGTGGGGAACTTGTCGCAGATGCCCACCCCATCCTCGGCCGTGACCTGATACGCGGCGGAGCGCGTCGTGTCGGTCTCGAACGCCAGCGCAATTAGATCGTACATCGTGCGGATGTAGTCGGTCGGTCCTTTGGGCGACACATCGAGATTGATTTTGCCGCGATCGACCTGAGGGAGCGCCTTCCCAAGCCAGTCCTGTGCCCGCACGACGCGTCCTTCGACCTCGTCAAGCGATTGCAAGAACTCGTCGAGCCGCTGCTGGTCCGGTGTGCCGAGTTTGGTCCGCAGGCTCTTGGCGTCTTCGAGAAGGAAATCGACGCGGCGCTTCCCCGCGGTCAGCGCCTTCTTGCGCGCGGCGAGGTCGCCGTCGCTGGGCTGCTCGAAGAGACGCTCGAAGACCCGACGCGGGTTCGACTCAGCCGGGATCGCACGGCCCTGTGTGTCGAATGCGATGGTCGTACTCCGGCTCTTCGTCCCGACGCCACCGTGGCTCGATAGCACCAGCGAAGGAACGCGGGTCTTGTCGCCCTGGTGCCTCGCGATCACCTGGTCGATCGAGGCGGAGTTGTTCAGATTCTCGCGGATGTCGGCGCCGGTGAGCCAGACGTCAACGGTGTTGTGCCCGACGAGTTGGCGGCTGGTGGCGTGCGACAGACCGCCGAGGATGGTCATGTCGGCGCGGTGCGGCGCGAGCATCTCAAGCGACTTGGTCAACTTGTAGTCGGCCCCGTCGGCGTGCGGGAACCAGTGCCAGTCCTGGTGGTCGGCGTGCTTGGGCGACGGCAGGTTCACGCCGTTGCCGAAGAAAAAAGCGCAGAACCGCTTGGGCGTCTTGGTGGCGGCAGGTGCCGCGTGCGCCATGGATTCGAGCCACGGCAGCGCGAGCGCAATGCCGGCGCCGCGGAGAACGGTTCGCCGGTCGAGCAGCCAGGAAGGTTGGGGCATGGCGGGAGCCTCTTACTTTGATTGAAACGGTTCGCTTCGGATTTTGTAGGGTGGGACAAGGCGTTGCGCAGGCCCACCAGCGCTGAGCTAAAGTTACGCGTTCATTCGTGTCTGGTATCGCCGTGGTGGGCCTGCGCAAAGCCTTGTCCCACCCTACTTCGATTGAAACGGTCGCTTCCGGCAATCAGTATCGCCGTGGTGGGCCTGCGCAAAGCCTTGTCCCACCCTACTTCGATTGAAACGGTTCGCTTCCGGCAATCAGTTCCACGAGCGCAATAAGTTTGTCGCCGCGTTCGCGGAGCGCAGGCACGAGCGCGTCGGCCGCGTCCGTGTCGCGAAGCGTCAACGAGCGGCCCAGCGCGTAAGCCATTACTTTCCGCAGCATCGCCCGGCGGAAGTCGTCGGCGCGCGCGCGAACCAGTTCGTCGCGCAGTCCGCTCAGACCATCGACCTTCGCCCCGCTCGGCAGTTCCACCATCGCGTCGATGGGGTTGCTTGTCCGCTTCTTCCGCAGTTCGGCACCGATGCCGGCGCGCTGCCAGTTTCCGACCGCGTCGTACTCCTCGAATGCCAGCCCCCACGGGTCGATCTTGCGGTGGCACCCAACGCACGCGGTGTTGTCGCGGTGCGCGGCCAGCGCCTGCGGAATCGTCAAGTTCTTCAGCTTCGGGCTGTCCCGGTTCAGTTCGGGAACGTTTGGCGGCGGGGGCGGGGGCGTCTCGTCGAGGAGATTCTTGAGGAGCCACATGCCGCGCTTGATTGGGTGGCCGTCGATCCCGTCCGAGTTACCCGTAAGAACACTCGCGTGGGTGAGGACGCCGCCGCGGTGGTGCTCCTTGTCGAGCTTCACCTTGCGGAACTTCGTCCCCTCCACACCCGCAATACCATAGTGTGCCGCGAGCCGGTCGTTGACACAAGTGAAGTCGGACGCGAGGAACTGGAAGATACTCATGTCCTCACGGAGAACCTCACCGAAAAAGTGAATCGTCTCCAACCGCATGGCGGCAAGGAGCGGTTCGTCGATGCCGGGATAGCGTTCCTTGTTAACGACGACACGTTGAAGTCGGTCGAGTTCGAGCCACTGATCGGGGAACTGCTCGACGAACTGCCCCGCCTTCGCGTCCTTGATCATGCGGCGGATTTGCGCCGACCGCACGGCGGGGTCACGCAACTTCCCTTCGTCGGCCAGTTGAGCCAGCGCCTTGTCGGGCATGGTACTCCAGAGGAAGTACGAGAGACGCGACGCGAGTTCGTGGTCGGTGAGTTTTTCCTTCGTGTTCGCCGAGTTTGTGGGAAGCGCGAGGAATCGCGGCGAACAGAGCACGACGGCCAACGTTTCCTTCAGGCTACCTTCCAGTGTGTCCGAGTCTTTGCGGGCGGCCTCCCAATGTTTCATGAGACGGTTGAGTTCGGCCGCGGTGACCGGGCCGCGGTAGGCGCGAGTGGCAAAGCGTTCGATGACTTCGCGCGCGTAGGCCGGTTCTTGGAGATCCTTGTTCGGGAAAAGGACGCTGGTGTGCGTCGTGGGCGGCCACGTTTCAAAGTAGGGATTCTCGAACTCGACCCACTCGACCTTCAGCCGCGGCGGCGCGGTCTCGCCCTTGACCACCTTCGCCGAGTTCCACACGGACAAAATCGCGGCGTTCTTGTCGTTGAGTGGACCCAGGTTCGGCGTCGAGACGTTTTCCATCCGGACCATAAACTCGTAGGTCCGGTAGTCCTTGTGATCGACGGTCTGCGGTTCGCCAATGGTGATCAGTTCGACGCCGTGGAAGTTCGTCGATCCAAACCCAACCGTAACGATGGGCACGCGGGTCGCGTCCGCGCCGTCAGGCGGTTCGACGCGGGCGGCGCGGACCCGAATGCGCGTCTCGCCCTTGCGGTACGCGTACTGGAATCCGACCGCGATGCGGAACTCCGGGAGCTGGGTCGCCGCCTCGCCGTGCCTTCGGATCGCCGACGGCGGCAGCGTGCCGTCCCACGCCATCTTGTTGTTCTGCGGTGGCGAGGAGTTGAAGATGCGGAACGCCTTGCCCTTGGGCATGGCGTACTCGAACGTCTCGCCGGGCCGGTTCGCCGGCTTCGGGACCGTCGTGATTTCAAACTTCTCGGGTTTCTCGAAGCCGCTGAGCCGGAAGCGGTGGACCGCCGGCGCCGGGCCCGTCACGATGGCCGCGTCGAGCGCCTCGTCCGCGAGCTGGAGGTACGTCTCGTACTGAAGAGGCGACATCCGCAGGGCGTCGCCGTCGTTACGGAAGCCGTTCTTCGACTTGCCGTCCTCCGGGAGCCGATTACCGAACTCGATTGGTAGGCCGAGGAGGTCTTGCAGCGTCCGCTCGTATTCGCGCCTGGTCAGTCGGCGGAAGTGGGTGGGTGGGTTCTTCGCCAGCGCGGCCTTGCGCCGCTCTTGCACAAGCCAGTTGGTCAGGAGTTCGCGGTCCTCCTTCTTCATCGCCGGTTCCTTGGCGGGCGGCATGTCTCCGACGTTCAGCCTGTCGAGAACTTCCCGCCAGTGGTCCCCATCCTTACCCTTGATCAGATCGGGGTCGAGCTTGTCGAGGCGCAAGTCCCCCTTTGACTTGGCAGGTCCGTGGCAGCCGATGCAGTGTTTTTGGAGGATCGGCGCAACGCGCGCGTAAGGAGTCGCTTCGTCCGAGCGAACCGGCGTCGGGCTGCTGCCCACGAGCAGGGCGGCCAGCACGAATGCTGCTCCCAGTAGTCGAGGCGCGAGCATGGAGGAAGGTCTCGGCATCCGTAAAAGTTCGGCAATTGTGGAATGCGACGCCGTACTCTGTGGGCAGGGGAGATCCGAACGTCGATATTCAGGCGGGGTTATTGAGCAGTCACGATTACTTTACCCCAGGCCGCCGACGCGTGGGAGTGAATTCCGGCCCGATTGCAATTCACCGCTAACCGGCCCGAATTGCTGCTTGACGGTAGCCCTGGCACATGGGAAAGTCAAAACACCTTCTCAAAGCCGATCCCACCCCGACGGCGCTGCGGTATCCGCGACCATCAGGCTCCCCGACATGCCCCTTCATCACACACTCACGCGCCGGTCGTTCCTCGTCGCGGGCGGGATGAGCTACTTCGGGCTGGACCTCGCGAGCCGGGTCGCGGCGGCACCGGTATCGACCGAGCTGCGTACAGTGGCGAAGTCCACGATCATGATCTGGTTGAGCGGCGGGGCATCCCACATCGACACCTGGGACATGAAGCCCGACGCGCCGGAAGAGTATCGCGGGAGCTTCAAGCCGGTCGCGACTTCCGCTCCTGGCATCCGACTATGTGAACACCTGCCGCACCTCGCGAAACAGGCGCACCACCTGGCCGTTGTTCGGTCACTGGGTGACCACCGGCGCGGCACCGGCGACCACCACGCGGGGTACTACTACAACCTCACCGGCCACGCCCCAGATCGCACGTTCCATCAGTTACTGAATGCCCGCACGCCGTACCCGACCGATTGGCCGTCGATGGCGTCGGTCGTCGCGTTGAAACGCCCGCCGCACCCGCACCTGCCCTCCGCGATCACGCTTCCGCACAAGGAAGGCGCACCGGAGTATACGCGGCCGGGACAGTTCGCGGCCCGGTTGGGCATCGAGTACGACCCGGTGTTCGTGGACGGCACACGCGAGCGCCCGCTGGATTTCGCCGTGCCGGCGCTATCGCTGAGCGGCGACCTTCCGGCCGAGCGCGTACTCGACCGTCGCGGGCTGTTGCACGCTCTCGACGCGGCGCACCGCGTCGCCGAAGACTCTCCAGCCAACCGCGACTACAGCATCTACCAGCGGAAAGCGTTCACACTGCTCTCGTCGCGCCAGACGAAGGCCGCGTTCGACCTGGGTGCGGAACCGGAGAAGGTCCGTGAGCGATACGGCAAGGGCATCAATTCCACGTCGATGCTAATGGCCCGGCGACTAGTCGAGGCCGGCGTGCCGTTCGTCACGGTGTTCTGGAAAGGCGACAGGGAACTCGACACGCTGTGCAAGAGCGGCGGCGGGTGGGACACACACGGGAACAATTTCAACTGCCTGAAGGACCGATTACTGCCAGAGTTCGACAGGCCGTTCGCGGCGCTGCTCGACGACCTGCACCAGCGCGGGCTTCTCGAAAGCACGCTCGTTCTGGTGTCGAGCGAGATGGGCCGCAAGCCGAAGATCGGTGACCCGCGATCCGGCGGGCAAGGCGGTGCTGGCCGCGACCACTGGCCCGCGTGCCAGTCGGTGCTGCTCGCTGGCGGCGGCATCAAGGGCGGGCAGGCATACGGCACGACCGACAAGCGGGCCGAGTACCCCGACCAGAACCCCGTCGCGCCGGAACACATCGCGCGCACCGTGTTCCACGCGATGGGCATCGACGACCTGCACGCGGTCGATCGCGAGGGTCGACCCTTCCACCTGATGGAAGACGGCCGCGCGCTCACCGAACTGTTCTGAATCACGGCCCACGAGACGGAGCGATGGTCCACACCGACACGACTGTCCCGCTCGCTGGCTGCGTTTCGCGGCGGGAGTGGCTGCGCGTCGGCGGGTTGAGCGCGATCGGGCTATCGCTTCCGGCCCTATTGGGTGCGAGCGGCCACGCGCCAGGCGCGACGCCGACGCTCGCGAACAGCCTCGGCTCGACGTTCGGTCGCGCGAAGAACTGCATCTTCCTGTGGTTGCAGGGCGGGCCGCCGCAGCACGAGACGTTTGACCCGAAGCCGGACGCGCCGGTCGATATTCGAGGGCTGTTCAAGCCGATCGCGACAAACGTCCCCGGCATCCGGTTCTGCGAACTCCTGCCGCGAACCGCCGGTCACGCGGACAAACTCGCCGTCGTCCGCTCACTCTCCACCCGCGACGATAACCACGACGTGAGCGGGTACTGGCTGCTCACCGGCTACCCCTATGGCCCCGGCAGCGCGCGTCAGATCAAGCCGAGCGACTGGCCCTACTTCGGCTCCGTCGTGAAGATGCTGAGGCCGAGCGAGAGGCTCCCCGCGCTCACGTCGGTGTGGATCCCGGACGTGATGCGCCTGAACGACAACGTCACCCCGGCCGGGCAGACGGCCGGGTTCCTCGGCAAGCAGTGGGAGCCGACGCGATTCGTCGGCGACCCGGTGGCCCCCGACTACCACATCGAGGGACTGGGACTGAGCGGCGACATGACCAGAGTTCGCGTGGACGGGCGCCGCGAGTTGCTCGGCCGACTAGATCGTTCCTTCGAGAAGGCAGGGCAAAGCGAAGCGGTCGAAGCCTGGGACCGGCTCTCGCACCACGCGCTCGACCTCGTCACTTCGGGGAAAGCTCGCGTCGCGTTCGACCTCGGCCGAGAGACCGACAAGACCCGCGACCGCTACGGCCGGTACACGTGGGGCCAGTCGTGCTTGCTGGCGCGCCGGCTCATCGAAGCCGGGGTGCGACTCGTTCACGTCAACTGGGCGCGGGACCCGGGCGACTCGGCGGTGGACAACCCGCTCTGGGACACGCACGCACAGAACGCCGACCGGCTCCAGGATTCGCTGTGCCCGATGTTCGACGTGACGTTCGACGCGCTGATGACCGATCTCGCGGACCGTGGGCTGCTGGCGGAAACGCTCGTGGTGGTGGTCGGGGAGTTCGGGCGCACGCCAAAGATCAACACGCAGGGCGGGCGCGACCACTGGGGGCACGTCTTCAGCATGGCGCTCGCCGGTGCCGGGATTCGCGGCGGGCAGGTGATCGGGGCGAGCGACAAGAACGGCGCGTACCCGGCTTCGGACCCAATCCGGGGCGGCGACCTTACCGCGACGATCTTCCACCTGCTCGGCATCGACCCCAACGGCATGTTCCGCGACAAGGCCAACCGACCGCACCCGATCACGAAGGGCGAGCCGATCATCGCGGCTCTCGGCAGCGGGCCTGCAACCACCGGGCGATGCGCGCCCGGTGGAAAGGTGGCCTTCGTGCCGCCCTACGATTCCAGTCTGATCCTCGATACCGGGTTCGACTCGAAGCTCCCTCTGGTTCCGCCCGCTCCGCCGTCGCGCACGAAGGGGTGGCGGGCCGAACCCATCTGGAACGAGAAGACCGCTGGCTTCGCGATCCGCAAGGAATCGGGCGGTGTGGTGGCGGGGTATGGGCTTGGTGACGCGAAGTCAGGCGCGGTGGTCGAGGCCGGAACCCGCGGCGTGTTGGCACAGGAGATCCGCAACGCTCGCGGTGGGCAGTACACGTTCACGGCCGAGGCAGATGGCGAGGCGAGTTCGGCGGATGAGTTCGAGAAGGTCTTCGTCGCGAACTTCTCCTGCCGTCTGGTTCTGTTCCGGTTCCGTGACGCGGCGAAAGATCCGCGCGCGGTTGATGAACTGGCCTCGGTGGAGTTCCGACCTGAGTACAACAAGGTCGGCAAGTTCCAACTCGACCGATTCCTCGGTTCCCGCGGTGGCGGGGCGAACTTCTCGATCGGCAACGGTCTGGGAGTCGCGATAGTCGTGGCGAAGAAGACGCCCAGTCCGTTAAGCCTATCCAAGAACGCGGCGCACCGCGCTGCACTTCGCGTCCGTTCGGTAACGCTCGAGTTCAGTGCCGCCCCGCGCGACGAGAACAACACGGTGTGAGTGCCGGTGAGTAGGTGGCACAGACGCCCACGCCGACCGGTAGGTTGCGGCATCACCAATCAACCATGACGATCGAAGACCACCTCGCCACCTACGAGCGATCGCTCGTCGCCACGAAGGTATGGTGAGCCCGGCGACGACGACGACGACGGCTACCTTGCCCCACGTCTCGGACGGCGGGTTCACCCCCCGCGGGTGCACTCAAGCGCCGGGGCGAGGGGGCCGAACGCCTCACTCCCGACCGCGTGCCGTATAACGACCTCGGTCTGGCCGAAATCGGGCGGTTGGTGTTCGCCGAGTTGTCGTCGTCGATTGCGGAGTACCACTCCGGTCAGAGCCAATTCACCGGCGTGTAGCGGTTCCAGACACGCCACAGCCGGGCACAGCGGAATCACATCGACATCGCTGCGGGCGTTCGTGCGTCTGGATTACCATCGGTTCACCACAGGCATCAGTTCGTTCGTCGCCAACTGGGGGATCGTCCGCGGTGCTGTCCGGCACTATCTCGCCAAGCCAATTTCCAGGCATCCCACCCCTAACAACTGCGTAACTCGTATCCAACCGAACCATACCAAAACCACCACCACACTAGAAATCAACCTATTCATCGCAGACAAACCAAATATCCCATAGTTTCCAGTATAATTTGCACGAATTGGCCAGTGATGTTCTACTCGAAAGGTAAGTTATTATAATTATTCTGCTTTTATGGTTAATTAGGTTCCACACCGTGTCGGTTTCGTCTATAAATGTCACTTCCCTGCAACACGTATGGCGCGGGGTCGCCCTTCAAGTGGTTACACCAAGGAGTCCGACGAGATGACCACGACGATTCTGGCCGCGTTCGCCCTATACGGTTCGCTGGTTCCGGCTGCGAAGCCCGAGTTCCAGGCCAAAACCGATTACAGTCAAGCGATGCGGCAGGCGTCCGCCGAAGGGAAGCCGATGGCGGTGCTGATTGGACACGGTAATGCGTTCGCCAAGGCGATGGGCGATGCGACTCTGCCGGATGCAACCGCCAAACTGCTCCTCGAGAAGTTCGTCTGCGTGACCGTGGACGTGGACACCGCCTCCGGGAAGGAACTGGCCCGTCAGTTCCAGTTGACCGATGGTCTGGTGATCAGCAGCGCTGGCGGCACGCACCAGGCGCTTCGGCAGCCGGGTCCAATCAGCGCTACAGACCTGACGAAGCACGCCACGGCCTACGCGGGCACGACCGGCACCCCGGCGACGACTGTGACCGTTGGTGCCCCGGTGTCCTCGGCCGGGTACTCGCTCCTGACCACCGGTGGATGCGCCAACGGGCAATGTCCCACAGTGGTGATTCAGGGCGGTTACACATTCCCAGCTTCAAGCGGGTGCGCGAACGGTCAGTGCCCCACGCCCACGACGACCCGACGGCGCTAAGGCGTGAAGGGACGTAAAAACACGCGACCGGCTGTTCTCCAACAACCGGTCGCGTGCGCAGTGTCACCCTCCGGGTGATCTCACTTGTTCGGGCCAATCTTCACCGGCGTACCAGGCGAAGTCGGGTGTGGGAGCAGTGCATCGCCTGGTGCTGGGTAAGGGATCGCGGGCGGACGAATCATATCGGTCGGCGCAGGCTTGTGCAGTTCGGCCGGTCGCGGGCCGCCCGGGATGATTGGCCCGATTGGAGGGTACGCGCCATCTGGTATCAAAGTTGAAGACGACCCCGGCGGGCACGGCACCGGTTGGCCAGTCACGGCGTCGAAACACCCGGTGTTTCGGCCGACCGTTTGGCACGGCGCGTCGTGCCTCGTGTTGGACGTGAACCACCCCGGTCGGCGGTCATTACCGGGTGACCGACAGCCCGCTTGAGACGCGATAACAACGGCGACAACGGCAATCAACAGCGACCGGCGTAGCATCGCAGAACCCTCTCGCGTTGTGCGGCTTCCAGCCACTTCGTGTCATCTCCCTCAACTTCACTAATTCTGCACGCAGACTAAACTTCCGCAACGGAAGGCCCGCCACAAAAGTCTCACGCGTAAGAGTTTACCCGGGCGCACCATGCGCAATCGCCGAGGGTGGAATAATCGGCGTGATGGGCACAACAAGAAAGGCTTCGCCAGTTTCAAGAACGCCGGCGCCGAACCTTCTGTGAATGAGGAGCATTCGGGGGCCAGTTGGCATTCCTCGGGGTTCGGTCGAGGCGTCCGATGCGAAAGCGACACTGTCTACAGATCAGTCCGATTGGAATGGACTTGCTCATAACCGAGGAGGTAATATTCCAGTTGTCGGCACACACACGTGCCGCAGTGGGGTAGAAGAGACGATGTTCCACCGGGCGCTGCTGTTCCCGCTGATTTTCGCGATGGCAGTGGGGCCAGTGCTGTGCTGTTGCTCGGCGGGTAAGGCGTCAGCGCGTTCACTACCCAGCGATTCGCACGACAGCGTCCCTATCAGACCGGGTTCCTCGTGCTGCTCGCACAAACAGGTTCCCGCGCAAGCGGACCAGACGGAAAAGTCCACTCCGCCGAAGCCCGGCCAACCCGCCGAAAAGTGCCCGTGCAAGGACGCGTCGAGTAAGCCCCAAACGTTTCATGCCGAATCCACGCTGGGCGAACTCTCGACCTTCTTGCGGTTGCTCACGCTCGACCCGGTCGCGACATGCGTCACCGCGACCGCGGGCGAATCCGTCATGTCGTGCCCGGACGGCTCTGACCGGCGGCGCGGTTCTCACCGCGCACGGTTGACCACGGCCGAACTTCTCTACGCGCACCACAACCTCCGCTGCTAACAGATCTCGTGCCGCACAACCACACCCGACGACGGGCGTGGCGTGCCGGTCCGCATACTGTCCGCACCCGGCGCGACCTGGGGCCATTATCTTCGTTTGTCTCCCGCAGAATACCCGCGGTATGACGCAGTCGATTTCAAACACATGCCGCGTCAGCGAGTTCCCCACGAACCCTGACCGGTCGGAGGATAGCCATGCTTCGTGAATGGGTTCTGTTCGGCGGTCTCTTCACCGCCGCGACCGTCATCATCGTCGGCTGCAACAATAACCAGGTGCCGGTCGAGACAGCCACCGAACCAAAAGCGCCCGACAGGCCCGAAGACCACGGGCATGAACCAGGCGCCCACGGCGGCATCCTCATCTCGCTGGGCAAGGATAGTTACCACGCCGAAGCGGTCTTCGCCCGGAATGGTGTGGTGCGGTTGTACACACTCGGCAAGGACGAAGCCCGTATTCAGGAGGTCGAGATTCAGGAACTGGTCGGACACGTCACTGTCGCCGGGTCAACTGAGGGTGCGACCGAAGTGAAGTTCGTCGCCGAACCCCAGAAGGGTGATTCAGCCGGGAAGACATCGCTGTTCGTGGGTAAGTTACCGGCCGACCTCGTGAGGAAGACAATCAAAATCACCATCAACAACATCCAGATCGGAACAGAACGGTTTCGGATCGCGTTCTCGAATGAGAAGGCCGCCCACGACGCCGACCCGAAGCCGACGGGCGCCGACAGTGACGAGGCCAGGAAACTCTACCTGACGCCCGGAGGGAAGTACACGGCCGCCGACATCCAGGCGAATGGGAACACGGTACCGGGCGTGAAATTCAAGGGCATCAAGTCCGACCACAACGCCAAAACAAAGGCTGGCGACAAGATCTGCCCAATCTCGATGAGCAAATCGAACCCGAAGTTCACCTGGGTGGTCGGCGGGAAGTCCTACGAGTTCTGCTGCCTACCGTGCATCGACGAGTTCGTGCAGAACGCGAAGGACAAGCCGGACGAGATCAAGGATCCGTCCGAGTACATCAAGAAATGACTCTGGTCACGCTGCGGCACCATTACATCAAACGGAGAATGCGATGAACTCGAACCTCTACATGCCTGTTCGCGCGGCGTCCATTGCAGTTCTGGCTCTTGTCCTCATTGGGTGCGGCGACCCGCCTCCAGTCAAGCCAACCGGCCCGACCTCTGAATCACCGCCTGCCATGGGAACACCCACGGACAAGGCGACATCGGAGCGGGCCAAACTCGACCCGGAAGACCGGGCGATTGTTGACGCACAGGAGTGGTGTGTTATCGCGACCGACGTACGACTCGGCGCGATGGGGCCACCGATCAAACTAACTCTCAAGGGGCAACCGGTATTCGTGTGCTGCAATAATTGTGTTCGCAAGGCCGAAGCCAAGCCAGACGCAACCCTCACCATCGCAGCAGAACTGAAAGCCAAGGCAAAACTGAAAACCCCGTAACCTCAACCACGGACAGGTACGCAATGAATCGCCTCGTCGTCTGCACAGTGATAGTGATTGCGGGGTGCGGATTGCCGCCGCCCGCTGCGCCCGCACCTCCAAAGCAGGAACATGGAGATCATTCCCACGAACGCGACAAGATGATGATTGCGGACGCGGAGCCGTATCACATACTGTTGACCGCGCACTTGTCGAAGTCCGGGCACGAACTGGACGTGTTCTTCGAGATGGCAGACACGGCCCGCGTTCCGGTCGCGATCCAGATCGAATCATTCGTTGCAGAGGTTCAGATTCGCGCCGGAGAGGGCGGGATCAAGCGGGTCGAGTTTCGGCCCGCGCCCGCGGACGAACGCCCCGCCGGGGAGGGGCCGGGCCGCTGTTCGCACTTTGTCGCGACGGTCCCGTGGCTCGACCCGGACGTGCCGCTGCGGGTGACGTTTGAAATCACCGTGGACGGGAACAACGTGTCGGCCCGCTGGAACGACTTCATTCCCCGCAAGTACGCCCACCACCAGGACTGACCCGGAGGACCGCCGTGCGAACTACTCGCGGAACTACAAACCGCCGCGCCACGCTGCTCGCGGTCGCTTGCCTGCTCACGGTCGCCGTCGGTATGTTACTCGCTCACGAGGGGCACACATCGCTGCCCACTCGCGGCGCGCAGGTAGATGCCGCGAAGGGCACACTGCTGCTCACCGCGGACGCACGCGCGGGCGTCGATGTGGACACCGCGCTCGTCGAAATGTCCACAGTGGTGGAACGGGTGCCAGCTTACGCCTCGCTCGTCGCCCCGTGGCAGAACCACGCGTTCGCCACAGCCCGAGTGCCCGGGCGCGTGGTCCGGGTGGCCGTCACGCCGGGTCAGATGGTCGCGGCCGGGGACACGATTGCCGAGATCGAGAGTCTGGAAATCGACACACTGCAACTCGACGTTCTCGCTGCCCGCAACGATATCGCGCTGTCCGAGAAACTGGTCGCAGAGTTGACCAAGTCGGCCGATGCCGGAGCTGTCGCGGGGCAGTTGGTGATCGATGCACAATCGCGGCTCGCGCGGAACCGCAACGCACTCGATCTCGCCCGCAGCAAGTGGCTAGGGATCGGCTTGCCCGCCTCGCGGCTCGAAGAACTTCTCCGGCACGGCACGGCGTTCCCCGGGCTTGCGCTCCCGGTCACCGCACCTGTGTCAGGGACCGTCGTCCGCGCCGACCTGACAACCGGGAAGGTGGTCGAACCAACGGAACAGTTGGCCGAAGTGATCGAACTCTCGACCGTGTGGGTGCGAATCGAAGTTCTGGAGAAAGACCTGCGCCGCGTCACGGTCGGCCAGGCAGTCGAACTGCACCTCATTGCTTATCCAGCCGAGACCTTCCGCACGATGGTGAAAGCAACGAGCCAATACCTAGATCCCACTACGAACGTTAGTTCAGTGTGGGCGGAACTCACCAACCCTCGCGGGGTCGAACCGCGATACCGGCCCGGCATGTCAGGGCAGGCACACCTCGTAGTGGCGGACGAAGTACCCGTGCCACCCGTACTTGCGGCGGTCACCGGCGGGATGGGCACGGCGCTAGCGCCGATAGCGCACGGCAAGCGCCGCCCGACAGTTCCGACCACCGCCGTGCTGCGCGAAGGGGTGGAGCGGTTCGTGCTGGTCGAGGAGGCGAATGCGGTCGCGTCTTCCGAATACCGCAAGGTGCCGGTCGTGGTCGGGCGCGCAGCCGGCGGGCGAACCGAGATCGTCGCGGGCGGCGTCTTCACAGGCGATCGCGTGGTCACTCGCGGCGGGCACGAACTCGCGCCCTTCTTCACTCCAAACGTCTTACGTCCAGGCACGGAGGCCGCTCGGAGCATCGGCCTCCGGGTCGAACCGGTTCGCACCGTCACGCTCGATGAGATACTCACACTCGACGGCGCGGTCGATGTCCCTCCCGCGCGCCGCGGGTTCGCCGCGTCTCAACTCGCGGGCACTGTTCACACGATCCGCACAGACCGCGGGCGGGTCGTGGCCGCGGGTGAGGTGCTGGCGGAAGTGTTCAGCCCTGAACTTCTGACGATGCAGCAGGAGCTGCTTCGGGTTCACCTGGAGGCAGCGGTCGCGGCCGAGGCGCTCGGCCGACTACGAACGGCCGGAGCCGGGGTCGCGGCCACGCGGTTGTGGGAACTGGAGAGTCAGGTGAATGCCCTGAAGACGCAGTCGGATACGTTCCGCCGCAAGCTACTTACGGTAGGTTTACTCCCGGCGCAGATCAATCAAGTCCTCGCGGACAAGCGGCTGATCGCGTTCGCGCCGGTCCGCGCGCCGTTCGCCGGGGTCGTGGTGAACTTCGACAAGGTGTTGGGTCAAGCGGTTGCCGCGCACGAATCGCTAGTTGAAGTTCGCGACCCGAGCGCCCGCGCCCCAGTGCGCGGGTTCGTGCCCGAACGCGACGCGAGCCGAGTCAAACCCGGTCAGGTCGTGCGTGTCCGGTTGGTTGCCGATCCTGACTTTGTGGGCGCTGGTCTGGTCGCACGAAGCGGCGGAAGTTTTGGCATGGAGAACCGAACCCAGTCCGTCTGGGTCGAACTCGATGCCGACCCGACACGACCGCTGCTGCACGGCCAACTCGCCGGGCTGACGGTCGTACTCGGCCGGCGTCCCACAGCGCTCGCGGCGCCGCGTTCCGCGATAGCAACCGATGGCACCGCCTCATTCGTGTTCGTGCGGATGCACGACGGGACGTTCGACCGGCGCGCCATCGAGACTGGACCGGCCGACGACCGGTTCGTGACCATCACGCGCGGCTTGACCGAAGGCGAACCGATCGCGGTGGCCGGCGTGAATGACTTGATGACCGCGTTCGCCTCACTCCGGTAGTGCAGAATCGTAGTCCTCACACGCCACGTGAGGAATCCACAATGAGGACCGATTCGTGCTCGATCGCGTAATCGCGTTCTCACTTCAGAACCGGGCGCTGGTGCTGATCGCCGCCCTCGCGGTCGTCATTGCCGGCGCGTATCAACTCGTTCGCACACCGGTGGACGTCTTCCCCGACCTGAACCGCCCAACGGTCACCATCCTCACCGAAGCGCCTGGACTGGCGCCGGAAGAAGTTGAATCGCTCGTCACGCGCCCGCTGGAATACACGCTCAACGGGGCGACTGGTGTGAAGCGGGTCCGGTCCGCGTCGGGCATCGGGCTATCGGTCGTGTGGGTCGAGTTCGACTGGGGCACCGATGTCTATCAGGACCGGCAGGTTGTCTCGGAACGGCTCCAACTCGTGCGCAACCGGCTGCCGCAAGACGCGAACCCGGCGATGGCCCCGATCTCGTCCATCATGGGCGAAGTAATGCTCATCGGGCTACGCCCGACGGAGCCGGCGAAGACCCCCGACGAAGAACTCAAACGCGGGATGGAACTGCGAACGTTCGGTGAGTTCACCGTCCGGAATCGTCTGCTCGCGATCGACGGCGTCTCGCAGGTCACAGTAATGGGCGGGCACCTGAAGCAGTATCAGGTGGTCACTTCCCCCGCGAGGCTCGCGGCGCAGAAGGTCACGCTTCAGCAACTTACCGACGCGGCGGAGAAAGCCTACGTTCTCGCCGGCGGTGGAGTCATGGAACGCGGCACGCGTGAGTCGCTCATCCGCATCAGCGGGCAGGCGCTCAGCCTGGAGCAGCTCGAAGAAACACCGGTCGTCTGGAGAGATGGGCGGGCGATCCGGCTCCGTGAGGTCGCGGACGTGCGGTTCGCCGGCCCGGTGCGCCGCGGCGACGGTAGCACTCGCGTGAAAGAAGGCGGGGCGGTCGCGGGTGGACCGTCGGTCATTCTCACAGTGCAGAAGCAGCCAGGAGCGAACACGCTGGACCTCACTCCGAAACTGGATCGGGCGCTAGAGGAACTTCAGCGCGACGCCCCGACCGGCCTGATCGTTGAACGCCGCGTCTTCCGTCAGGCCGACTTCATTCAGACCGCAATCGACAACGTGGTGGAAGCGATCCGCGACGGAACCGTGTGGGTGTTCGTCGTCCTCCTCCTGTTCCTCGCGAGCATCCGCACATCCGTTATCACGATGACCGCAATCCCGCTGTCGATCCTCGTAACGGTGCTGGTGTTCAGTTACTTCGGAATCACCATCAACACGATGACGCTCGGCGGTATAGCGGTCGCCGTCGGCGAACTGGTAGATGACGCGATCGTGGACGTGGAGAACATCTTCCGCCGGTTGCGCGAGAACGCGTTGAAGCCAGCACCCGAACCACCGCTGAGAGTGATCTTCCGGGCGTCAAGTGAGATCCGCAATTCAATCGTCTACGCCACGCTCATCGTGTGCCTGGTCGTGTTGCCGCTGTTCGCGCTGTCGGGGCTGGAAGGTCGAATGTTCGCGCCGCTTGGCCTCGCGTACCTCGTCGCTCTGCTCGCGTCGCTCGTCGTGTCACTCACTGTCACGCCGGTGCTGGCCTCACTTCTGTTGAGGCGTGCGAAGCCCACAGCGCACACGCGCGACCCACTCCTACTCCGCGGACTCAAGTGGCTCGACGCCCGCGTGCTGCGGTTCACCCTGCGGCACCCGCGACCGATCCTCGTGGCTTCGCTCTTGCTTTCGGTGGTTTCCATGTTCGCGTTGTTCGGTATGGGATCCGAGTTCCTGCCGCCGTTCAACGAGGGCACGGTCACGGTAAACCTCCAACTTCCGCCCGGCACAAGTCTGGCCGAGAGCGGGCGGGTCGCGGCTCTTACCGAACAATCGCTTCTGCAAATCCCCGAAGTGGTATCGGTGTCGCGTCGCACTGGCCGCGCGGAGCAAGACGAGCACGCGGAGGGCGTGAACACGTCCGAACTCGACGTGCGACTGACCCCGCACGAACGCCCGAAACTGGGGGTTGGGTACGCAGTCTTGCGCGCGGTCCCCGGTCTCCATCGGCATGGCGTCGAGAAGTCCGGACGCACGCACGACCAGGTCTTCGCCGACATCCGCGACCGGGTGAGCGGCATACCAAATGTGAATGCGAACGTCGGCCAGCCGATCAGCCACCGGCTCGATCACGTCATGTCCGGGGTACGCGCCCAGGTCGCGGTGAAGGTGTTTGGCCCAGACCTTCAAGAGTTGCGGAATTCCGCGCAAGAAATCTACGACGCGATGAGTACTGTCCCCGGCGTGGTGGACCTTCAGGTCGAACCGCAGGTGGAAATCTCGCAGGTACGACTGCGCGTGAAGGTCGCGGAATCGGCCCGGTACGGCCTCGCGCCCGGCGATGTGGCGCGGTTACTCGAAACCGCCTACAAGGGCCGCGTCGTCGCAACCGTACTCGACGCGGAAAAGTACTTCAGCCTCGTGGTGTGGTACGACGAGAGCGTGCGGAACTCGCCCACTGTAATCGGCCAGACAGTTCTCGACACGCCGTCCGGCAAGAGAGTGTCGCTCGATCAGGTCGCAGAAGTACTTGACACGACTGGCCCTAACACGCTCAACCACGAGAACGTGGCCCGCCGAATCGTGGTGTCGTGCAACGTTCAAGGTCGCAGTCTGGGGGATGTGGTCGCGGACATCAAGCGGGCCATTCGCCCGGCCGAGGAAAAGCTGCGAGCGAAGGGCGCGGAGTACCGCGTCGAGGACGACGGCCAGTACCGCGCGCAGCAAGAAGCGAACAGAAGACTCCTGCTGCTGGGCGTTGCCGCGGTGGTCGGCGTGTTCCTGCTCCTGTGCCGGTGCCTCGGATCGTGGCGCGCGGCACTGATGGTTCTAGGCGTGAACATCCCGCTCGCCGGTCTTGGCGCAGTCCTGGCGCTACTCATCATCAATCGCCCGGAATCGGCCGCGCTCCAAGCGGTGCCGTGGTGGAAGTGGCCGGAGGTGTGGTCACAAGCGACAACACTGTCCGTCGCGCATTGGGTTGGGTTCATCACGCTGATTGGGATCGTGAGCCGCAACGGAATCATGATGATCGCCCACTATATCCACCTGATGCGCGAAGAAGGCGAACCGTTCGGGGAAGCGATGATCGTTCGCGGCAGCCTGGAACGACTGGCTCCGGTACTGATGACGGCGAGCGTCGCGGTGATCGGGTTGGTTCCGCTCGCGCTCGGCGGGGGTCAGCCAGGCAAGGAGATTCTGCACTCGCTCGCAGTAGTAGTGATCGGCGGGTTGATTACCTCGACACTCATGGATCAGGTCGTGACTCCGGCCGTGTTCCTACTATTCGGCAGGAAGGTGTACGAGCCCGCACCGACAACCGATGGCATGCCCGCGACGGCTTGGGATAACTCATGACTGAACGAACGACCGGACCCCGCGCCGCGTGCTGAACCCCACACGCCGACATGGGCTACGAAGAGGTGAAGTCGGTATCCGCGAACCATCACCGACCAGCGGTACGCCCTTCACTACAATTGTCCCAAGATCCATCACTCGTGCTTGTGAGGCAATCAAACGTGCAGAAACAGTTTTTCAATCCGCCCGCGTTGAACCCAACGAACGGCTTCTCCCACGTTGTCACGGCAACCGGTGGGAAGACGATCTACGTATCGGGTCAGGTCAGCGTTAACGAGAAGGCGGAAGTGGTTGGTAAAGGCGACTTGCGCGCCCAGGTCGAACACGTGTTCGCGAACCTCAACATCGCGCTCGCGTCCGCAGGCGCTACATTCCACGACGTTGTGAAGATCACGTATTTCGTCGTCGATCTGAAACCGGAACACGTGCCTCACATCCGCGAGGTGCGGCGGAAATACCTCAACATGGAAGCCCCGCCGGCGAGTTCCCTGATTGGTGTCGCCGCGCTGGTTGTTCCCGAGTGGCTGATCGAGATCGAACTGGTGGCCGTAGTCGCCGAGTGAGGTACCAGCCGAGTTGCCGCCTGTGAGCGTAAGCCCGACGCACGCGGCGGTCACTTCTTCGGACCACGGAGTTCGGCCAGGGTCTTCACCAACTGCGTCGGGTCGTCACTGGAGAGCGATTCTGGCAGATGAACCAGGAGGGGCAGAACCTCCGCCTTCGTTCCCATCCCGGCGCCGATGTGAAGTTCCAGTCCGGTCTTCCGCACGCGCGGCACCAGCGTCTCGTCGGGCAACCACTTTGGCCACAACCGGATTGCGTTCACGCCGGCCTTCGCGAACGGCTCGATGTCCGCGGTGGTGGGAACCAGCCCGATCTGCCGCGCCTCCGGGAGCAATTTGCGGAACAGCTTCGCGCTCTCGACGGACCGGATACCGAGGACGAGCCGCTTCGGTTCCCCGAACTCGCGAACCTCCGCGGTGATCTTCTTAACGTACTCCTCGCCTTCTTCCTTCAGGTCGATCATCACGCCGATCTTCCCTTTCGAGAGTTCCAGAACCTCGCGCAGAGTCGGAACTCGCTCGCCCTTGGACTTCGCGTCGAACTTCACCCCGGCGTCGAGCTTCTTGATCTCGGCGAGCGTTAGTTCCGCGACCTTGCCTTTACCGTCGGTGGTGCGGTCCACGTCGGCGTCGTGGATGCAGACGAGCGAGCCGTCTTTCGTGGTGCGCACGTCAGTTTCGCCCGCGTGCGCACTGGATTCGATCGCCCGGCGGTAGCTCGCGAGCGTGTTGCCCGGTCGATCACCGGCCGATCCCATGTGACCGATTACCTCCTTCACGCCCGCAGCGGCCTTCGCGGTGTCGAGCGGGTCGGCCGCCGGGCAAACGGTCGCGGTTAGCAGCAGAAACGGAAGCATGAGTCGGAGTGGCATCAGGACTCTTCCGTGTGTGAAAGCCGTAGTCGTGTTTCGCTCGCCAGTTTTATCGTAGTCATCCCGCTCAGCGTGATGACCGCGTTGCGGTTCCGGCAAACGGATTGCATGCGTCAGGCGACATCACGCGAAGTGTGACGACTACGATTAAGACCGATACCGTGTCTTCCTCACAGCGGGTTGGGGCACTGTAGCGGCCGTTTCGTTTCACCCCGCGGCTTTCTTGAGGATCTCCGCGAGCCGCGTTGCGACGATCTCCGCTTCGCCGTCTTGCAGCGTGAGGGCCGAAATCAAGATGCCCTTATCGCCGGTGCCAGAGACGCGGCCGATGCGGATCGACGGCGTGCCGTCGGCCAGTTCGCGCGCGACCTTCTCGGGCGCAATCTTCACTCGCTTCTCGTCCCACGCGACCTGAAGGTGCGGCACGTGGTTCGCGATCGCGGGCGTGATGCGTTCGCACAACACCGTCGGCACAACCTTTATTGCTTTCTCGATGACGCTGAGACGCTGCTCGATCTCCTTTTGCTCGCCGAGGTCACCGAGCCGGACGAAGCGCTCCACCGCGGCGAGTAGCGCGACCATGTCTTCCTTGCCGACTTTGAGTGCGCGGCCGATCCCGCAGTTTGGGTTCGAGTTCTGCCGCGCGGCCGCGATCAGATCCGCACGGCCCAGTAGCAACCCGGTGTCGTTCGGGCCGCGCATCGCCTTGCCGCCGCTGAGTGCGATGAGGTCGAAGCCCATCTTCGCGTACTCCGCGACGCGCGACACTGGCGGCACGTCAGCCGCCGCGTCGATGAGCGTGGGAACCTTGTGCTCGCGGGCGAGTTTGATCCACTGCTCGCGGTTGATCTTCCCCGCGTCCACAGCGATGTTCATGAAGAACATCAGCGCGGTTCGGTCGCTCCTGGCCTTCGCGACATCGGCGGCCGTTTCCACCTCGATCAACTTCGCCCCGACTCCGGTCAGTTGGTGGTCGTAGCAACTGTGGTGGGTCTTCTGGATGAGCACTTCGTTGCGCATTCCGGTCGTTTCGGGCAACCGGCTTGCGAACTTCTTGTCGCCGCGTGTGACGGATGCCGCGGCGCCGAGGAACAGCGCACCAGCCGCACCGGTCGTCACGCACGCGGCTTCTACACTCAGCAGTTTTGCGATCTTCGATCCGACCTTGTCGTGAAGTTCGCTCAAATCGACGAACTGCTTGGCGGCTTCCATCCAGGCCGCGACGACCTCCGGCGGCATCACCGAACCGCCGAACATCGTGACCGTGCCGACCGCGTTGATCAGTGGCTTCACGCCAATCGCCTCGTACACACTCTGTCTCTTGATGGGCAGCGGTTCCGCGCCTGCCGTGTTGGGAGCGAGGACGCCGCCTGCGGCCAGACCCGCACCGGCTTGCAGCACTCGCCGACGGGTCACTCTGCGCCGACTCGGTTCGCTCATGGCCGATCCTCCCGAAGTCCACTGGGTGCGAATGCTATTCAGTAGACCACCGTTGGGTCAGACCCGCAATCGCCCAATGCGAGCCACGCTTGCGAACACTGGCCTTCAGATCTTGCCGTCGAGACCGAGTTGGTGGAAGTAGTGCGTGACCGTCTCCTGGTTCTTCAGCAGCCAGTCGATGTCCGGTTCGTTCGCGAGCGCCTTGCGAATAACCTTCACCGTGGCCTCGCGGTTAACCGCGAACAGCCCGGCGTGGTCGATCTGCCCTTCGGGCACACTCAGCACGCACGGGTCGAGCCACACCGAGTAGATGATGCCGAGGTCGTTCGCTTTCTTCTTGGGGATGATGCCTTCACGCACGGCGTCCAACACGCCGTTGGCGATCCCGGCCTGCACGCTGCCCATCAGGATGCTCGTGTAGCGCGAACTCGCCACGGTGACTTTGCTCACCATCAAAGTCGCGGGCTTGACCTGCACATCACTGTTCAGGATCGCGAAGACACGGGTGTGCCCCTTCACCTGATCCCCGACCAGTGTCGCGAGCGCGGTTCCCACCGGGCCATCTAACTCGCCGATCACGATCTCTGGTTCCGCACAGAGGTAGTCTTTGTCGCCTTCGACGAGCGCTTCGCCCGTCCGCATCACGATCCGCGCCATGTCGCCTCCTGGAACTCGGTGAACTTCGAGTGTGAATCGGGAATGCGTCCACGACAGCGAACGCGGGCGTCGCGTGCTCGGTCTGAGCTTTCTTTCGCCCCTTCCCCGTAGTCGCCATCACCACCGCGATGATTGCCCCGATGATGAGCAAGATGATCGCGACGAGACGGAAGATCTTCATCCAGCTCCACGGGCGCTCCGCGGACACCTTCCCGGTGCGCCCGTTGATCAGGAGTTGGAACAACTTGTCGTGGTAGTGGTAGTTCGCGATCCACACTGGCAACAGGCAGTGCTTGAACGTGACGCCGAGGTATCGCGTGTCGGTCGATTCGATGCGTTGGTGGTCGCCGCCGATGTCGGACTTGATGAGGCTACGGATCTCCGGCTCCATCTTCTCCTTCGCGATCACTAACCCCTCTTGCAGATCGACCGCGTAGCGCTCCGTCTTGTGCCCGGCCAGGAACGGATCCTGGAACGGCTCGAGTTCCGCCGTGTCCCACGGTTCCAGGCCGCCGATCAAATGCGGCGGTATGCTCTGCGTCCCGCACACCAGAACGTCATCGAAGAAGTGCTGCACCTCGCCCGTGACCGAGTACCAGTGCGTTTTGGTCACGGTGCGGCTGCGCTGAACCGTGTTACCGTTCGAGTCCTTCTCGGTGTAGTATTCGGTCTCCTGGTAGTCGTCACCGCGCATACCGCGGTACCTCGTGTATGTCATCGCGTCGTAGGTCCAGTACGGGATGTACACGCTCGCGAGCTGGCCGAGGTTGGCGACCTTCTTGAGTTCGGTCGGCGCAAACCAGAGGCCGTGCAGCCACTTCTCAAACGACTCGCGCGCGCCGCGCTGGTCCACCGCGAAGGGAATCAGCGACTCTGGCGGGAGCATCCCTTCGACTTCTTCCGGCTTGTTCTCCAGGTGCGTGCTACAGAACGGGCACTCGTCCGTGACCACCTTGTCTTCGAGTAGGACCATTGCCCCGCAGCCGCTGCACTTCGTCTGCGTGGAGCGGCCAGCGATCCCGCCAACGTTGCCCTTCACGAGCTTGCTCACGTACTCGTTGAAGCTGCGCTCTTCGACTTCCGCGCCGCCCACTTCGACGTTTGAGGTGTGCGAGCAGTACGGGCACTTCAGCGCACGCTCGCGTGGATCGAACTCGACCTTCGCCCCGCAGTTCAAGCACGGGAATAGTTTTCCCTTCGGGGGAGCGTTCGAAACCGTCGGCTCCTTCTCGACCGGCGGCTCGGTCGGCAACGACGGCGGAGCGGCGTCTTCGGGCGGTAGCGGGGGGGGCGTGCTCATGTATGTTGTCAGGAAGGAGGATTCTGGACGAACAGGTTAGCCGCGAGTTGGAGGCGGGTGTGGACGTCCGCGCTCGCCTCCAACTCGCGGCTAAGACAAGTGTTCAACCTGGCAGCGGAGGCGGCACCGCAGCGAACAGCGTCGCGAGTTCGGGCACGGCCTCGGCCGCGGCCCAGCCCGCCATCCCGGTGCGCCACACGAGCGTCGCGCGCGTTATCCGCCCGGCGTTAACGTGTCCCGCGAGCGCGCCCATGTCGAAAGGCCCAGCCTGCGCGCCGTTCATCGCGACATGAAACGCGACCGCCATCGGCAGCGGGGGCGGTCCGGCGGCAGCGGCCGGAGTTTGCGTGTTTGCGGGCGTTACGACACCGCTCGTACCCGCGGCACCCGCGAACGCGCCGCCCATCTGGTTCCCGATGGCAACGCCCGCGCCGAGGCTCGCGCCCATTCCGGCAAGGCCGCCGGGGTTCGCGGCTGCGGTCGGGATCGCCTCCGCGGTCTGGAACTTGGTGTACTGGTCGAGATTGCCCAGCACAGACATCTGGGACCGCTTGTCGAGTGCCGCTTCCACTTCTGGCGGCAACGAGATGTTCTCGACGAAGAACTGCGTCAGTGACACGCCCATCTTCGCCATTTCCGGCGCGATACGTTCGAGCGCGATCTTCCCGACCTTCTCGTAGTTTCCCGCGAGATCTAGCATTGGAATTTTCGACGATCCAAGCGCGTCGATGAACCGCGAAACCACCACGTTGCGGAACTGCGCGGAAATCTCGTACAGTTCGAACGACGGATCGGTGGAAACGAGTTCCTTCAGGAAAGTGCCGGGGTCGGTGACCTTGAACGCGTAGTTCCCGAACGCCCGCAGGCGCACCGGCCCGAACTCCGGGTCGCGGTACATGATGGGGTTCTGCGTGCCCCACTTCTGGTTTGTCCATTGCCGCGTGGAGATGAAGTACACCTCGCACTTGAACGGCGACTCTAAACCGTACTTCCAGCCGAGGACGGTGGAGAGGATCGGCATGTTCTTCGTGTCGAGCGTGTACATGCCCGGCACTTTCACATCCGCGAGCGCCCCTTCCTTCACGAAGCCGGCGGCTTGCCCTTCCCGGACGATGAGTTTCGCCCCGTTCTTGATTTCGTTTTTGTGTCGCGTGAACCGGTGCGCCAGGATCTCGTTTTGGCTCGGCTCGGTCCACTCGATGATGTCAATGAACTGTCCCGACACCCAATCGCGAAGCCCCATGACGGCCCTCCGGCTAACAAGTGATGTGCAGTGAATACGCTCATACTGCGTGCTTCGCGGCACGTCGTAAAGTCGTAAAGTCGTAAAGTCGAAGGCCCCGACGAAGAGGTGTTCGACTTCACGACTTCCGACTTTACAACTTTCGACGGATTTACCGTCCGGTCGGACTGGGGCGGTCGATGTAGCCCTTCGGCCCGATGCGGAAGTCGTCTTCCGTGACGGAGAGCCGTTCGCGGCCGCGAACTTTCTGCTCTTCGATGGTGAATGCGGTGCCGTCGGGGGAGCGACCGTCGGCGCGTCCCAACTGGCGATTTTCGAGTGGCCCGGAGTAACGGCCGCACCCAGCCAGAGCGATCAAGGTCAACACGAACAATCGGCGGCGCATTGGAAGGCTCCTACCGGTACGCGAGTCCGTCCACGGGGGCATTATCGCCCCGCGTAAAGTCTCGTCTGCACACGGCAAACGCGGTGCCCGCGAACGAAATGAGTTGTGGCCGGCATGACCGGAACGTCTTGCCTCACTTGCCCTGAGTTGAGTTCTCGCGAGCCACATGCGGCGGGCTACGCCAAGCCTGGCTTGTGTGTGTCGAGTCCGCTTCATACGATAAGAAATGACCTTCCAGCCTCACCCACTTTTGCCAACCGGTTGGGCACCTTCGCCTCGGGTTGGGTTATCCCCAGCATCGGGGTCCGTCGTCATGCCCACCGCAGCGATTAACAAGATCAAGGAAAAGTACAACGAGTACCCCGACGACATGTTCAAGGACACCCGGATGTCCCTGGGCGAGCACATCGAGGAACTCCGCTACCGGATGCTCAACGCGCTGAAGTGGCTCCTGCTCTTCCTCGTGATCGGCTTCATCCTCGACGCGATTGGCACCTCGATCGGGAACAGGAACATCGGCGTCGGCCGCCCGATGCTCACCGTCATCACCGATCCAGTCGAGACACAAACGCGCGACTATTTCTACCGCAGAGCAGTCAAGAACGCCAACGAGAAGCTGGCACAGATTACCCTTTCCGATCCGAATGCCATCGCCGAGGTCCGCAAGAAACTGGACTCGAACGGCAACAACATCGGCGCACTCAGCCCGGAGGAGCGAGTGATATTACTCGGCTCGCCGCAAAAGTTGCGTGTCCTGGTGAGCCCGAAACAGTTCGAGCCAGCGTTCGGCACGGTCAAGACGGGCGCGCCGGAGCGGTTGCCGGTAGAGTTGGAAGTCTACCCGGCCGAGATCAGTGGGATGAGCGACACCGGTGTGATCCTCATCGACAGCAAAAAGTACATTACCACGTTGAGCGCGCAAGAAGCGTTCGTGGTGTACTTCAAAGTGTCGATCCTGTGCGGGATCGTGCTCGCGTGCCCGTTCATCGCGTACCAGTTCTGGGCGTTCGTCGGGGCCGGACTGTACCCGCACGAGAAGTGGTACGCGCGGCTGTTCTTTTGCCCGAGTGTGCTGTTGTTCGTCGGCGGCGTGCTGCTGTGTCAGTTCATCGTGCTACCCGGCGCGGTGAAGGCACTGTTGAAGTTCAACGAGATGCTTGGGTTCGACCCTGACATCCGACTCAACGAATGGCTCAGCCTCGCGATCATCCTGCCGCTGGTGTTCGGAATTTCGTTCCAGACACCGCTCGTGATGGTCTTCCTGAACCGAATCGGCATCTTCAGCGCCCAAGACTACCTCACGAAGTGGCGCTATGCGTGTATCATCATCGCGTTCTTCGCGGCGATGGTCACGCCCACGCCCGACGTGGTCACGATGATGTATCTGTTCATGCCGATGTTCGGGCTGTACTTGGCCGGCATTCTGATCTGTCACCTGTTCCCAGGCTTCGACCCGAACGAGAACGAGGAATCCGAGGCGGCCGAGGAGGTCGCGGTGTAGAGCGAGCGGCGCGGCGTCCGCCCGCCGGTTACTTCCGAAGTACCGGCGGGCGGACGCCGACGCTCGCCGAAGACGAAATGCAAAACGACCCCGCGAACCCGTTCGTATTCCTCGTCGGCGCCGGCCCCGGCAGCCCCGGTCTGCTCACGGTTCGTGGGGCGGAAGTGCTCGGACGTGCCGATCTCGTCCTCTACGATCAGCTCGTGCCGGAGCGCCTGCTCGACCTCGCACCCACACATGCCGAACGCATCTGTGTTCGCGACCTGCCCGGCAATCACCCGGACAAGTACCCGCACATCCACAAGAAGCTCGTCGAAGCAGCGACCACAGGCAAGACCGTGGTGCGGTTGAAAGGCGGCGACCCGCTCATCTTCGGGCGCGGCGGTGAAGAAGCCGAAGCGCTCCGCGCCGCGGGCCTCGCTTACGAGATCGTGCCCGGCGTGACCGCGGCGATTGCGGCCGGCGCGTACCTCGAAATTCCGCTCACGCACCGACTGTATTCGAGCAGCATCGCACTCATCACCGGGCACGAGCTACCGACCAAGCCCGGCAACAAACTTGACTGGAAAGCCGTCGCCGCGTTCCCGGGTACGCTTGCAATCTACATGGGCATCGCCCGGCTCCCAGTGATCGTCGGGGAACTGCTCAAGTATGGGAAGTCGCCCGACACGCCCGCCGCGATTGTGGAGCGTGCGTCGCTCGGCGAACAGCGATCCGTGTTCGCGACACTGGGCACACTGGAAGAAACCCGGCGGCACGCGGGACTGGAAGCGCCCGGCCTGGTCCTCATCGGTGAGGTGGTCGCACAGCGAGCGGCGCACCCGTGGTTCGAAGGCCGCCCACTGTTCGGTCAACGCGTGCTTGTCACGCGCCCTTCGCACCAGGCCGGTGGTATGGTTCGGAAACTCGAACACCTCGGCGCAGTCGTTTCGCGAATGCCAGCCGTCGAGATCCGCGACCTGACCGATTTCACGAAGGTGGATGCCGCGCTCAATCAACTGCGCCGCGGCGAATGGGGCTGGCTTGTGTTCACCAGCGCGAACGGGGTTCACGCCCTACTCCGCCGGCTCGATGCGATCGGCTTCGACCTGCGCGCGTTGGGCAGTGTGAAACTCGCTGGGATCGGCCCGAAGACAGACGGAGCGCTCCGCGAATACCGGCTCCGTGCCGATGTCGTGCCCGCAGCCACCTTCTCGTCAGAAGGGTTGGCCAACGCACTGAAGCCGTACGTCAGCGGGAGGCGTGTGCTGCTCGCGCGAGCTAACCGCGGTCGCGAATTGCTGCGCGACGAACTCGCGAAGATCGCTACTGTGGAGCAGGTCGCGGTGTACGATCAGGTGGACGTGACAGCACCGAGCGCGACCGTCCTCGATGCGCTCCGACGCGGGGAGATTCGTTACGTCACGCTGCCGAGTTCCAACATCGCGCGAGGCGTGTTGCACGGCTTCGACGAGACCATTCGCGGGCGTGTGGAACGTGGCGAGATTCGGCTCGTTGCGATCAGTCCGGAAACCGGCAACGCGATCCGCGCGCTGGGCTACCCGGTCGCGGCCGAGGCAACTTCCTTCACCGAAGATGGCTTAATTGCGGCGGTCGTTGAATTGACGAAGCGAGACGCGGGGTTACCGACACATTGACGGATAGAGTCACTTCAGATCCCGAAGCGAGTTCCAACCGAGATAGACGACGACAGCGGAACCAAGCAGGCCCAGGATATCCGCGAGGGCAAACGGATTATTTTTCGACACTCCTCCACCGAATGGAATCCCAGCGACGAGGTCGAGGAGAAACACGACAAGCATAAGGGCACCGACACCGAGTACCCCGAAGCAAAGAAGCTTGTCCATCGCCCGACCTTTCCGCGACCCGCGGCCGATTGATAACGCGCCCATGACGGCGAACCCCCGTGTTGGCCGTCAAGATAGCAGGACGGAGGAAGATCGGACACGGTATGGGTTACGGAGTTTTGGTATTCTACTTGTTCTACGCCTTCCCGCAACAACCCGCTGCCGGCTCGGGAGAGACAGTTTCACCCCACCGCCATATGCGTGGCACAACCGGCACATGCGGCCCCATGATGCGTCGGAGTTCAGGTTACACATCGGCCCGCGACCCGCTAAGTTGAACTCACCCCCGAACACGCCCCTTCCCCGGAGCCATCATGGCATTTCCGATTAGCGATTACGCCGTTCACCTGCGCCCCTCCGACAACGTCGCGGTCGCACGCAAACCGATCCCGAGAGAGACCACGTTCGCTTTCGATGGCGGCACATTCACGCTCCCAAAGGGGATCGGGATGGGCCACAAGTTCGCGCTCGTGCCGATCAAGGAAGGCGACCCGATTCACAAGTACGGGCAGGTGATCGGCTTCGCCGGCCGGAACATTGCGACCGGAGAACACGTCCACGTCCATAACGTGATCGCGGGCGCGTTCGCGCGTGACTATGCCTACGCAAGCCAGATCCCGGCACCGCTTCCGCCGCCGGCGGAATACCGCTCGTTCATGGGCTTCGACCGCGGCGCGGGCAAAGCGGTTCATCAGCGATACGGCACGCGAAACTACCTCGCGATCATCAGCACCGTGAACTGTTCCGCGAGTACCAGCAAGTACATCGCTGACCGCATCCGGGGTCTGGGACTACTGAAAGATTACCCAAACGTGGACGGCGTGATCGCGATCGTTCACCGCCAGGGTTGCGGGATGCAGTACGATGGCCCGGACCACCAGCAACTCGACCGCACGCTCGCGGGCTTCGCCCGTCACCCAAACGTCGCGGCGTACCTGCTCGTCGGTCTCGGGTGCGAGATCGTGCAGGCCTCGCACCTGATCGAGAACGAGCACCTGAACCTGCTCCAACTCGATGGGAAGAAGGGCGCGCCGCTCGCGCTCTCGATTCAAGAGTGCGGCGGGATCGGCAAGACCGTCGAAGCCGGTGTGAAAGCGGTCGCGGAGATGCTACCGAAAGTGAACGACGTCCGAAGGGTTCAACTCTCCGCGAAGCACCTGATCCTCGGAACGAACTGCGGTGGTTCCGACGGCAACAGCGGCGTGACCGCGAACCCGGCTCTCGGCGTCACAAGCGACATGATGGTGCAGCAAGGCGGCACAAGCATCCTGGGCGAAACCACCGAGATTTACGGGGCCGAACACATCCTCACTCGCCGCGCGGTGTCGAAGGAAGTGGGCGAGAAGCTGGTCGAGCGCATCAAGTGGTGGGAGTGGTACACGTCGATGTTCGGCGCGGAGATCAACAACAACCCTTCCCCTGGCAACAAGGAAGGCGGTCTCACGACGATCTACGAGAAATCGCTGGGCGCGATCGCGAAAGCCGGCGGCACCGCGATGGTGGACGTGTACCGCTACGCGGAGCCGGTGACGGCGAAGGGGTTCGTGGTGATGGATACGCCCGGATACGACCCCGTGAGCATGACCGGCATCGTCGCTGGAGGAGCGAACGTGTGCGTGTTCACAACGGGTCGTGGGAGCGTGTTCGGGTGCAAGCCAGCCCCGTGCGTGAAGGTCGCGACCAACACTCCGCTCTACACGCACATGATCAGCGACATGGACATCGACGCCGGGAAAATCCTCGACGGTGTGCCGGTCGAAACCGTCGGCCGAGAAATCTTCGAGAAGGTGCTTTCGGTCGCGAGCGGCGAGCAGACGAAGAGCGAACTGAACGGCGTTGGCGAAGAAGAGTTCGCCCCGTGGTCGATCGGTCCAACGCTGTGAGTGCGCACAGAAACACGCGACGTCTCAAGCGGCTCGCCGCTTGAGACGTCGCGTGTTTCTGTGCGCGTGCCGATCTCCCGGATCGCACTTGCCCCAATGTTTCGACATGCTCTAATAGACGTATCCCGCCGAACCTCCGCGTTTCTGAGGGTTCACCATGCCCGTTGCACCCCGCCACACCATCGGTATCAACCGTCGCGAACTCCTTCAGGTCGGCTACTCCGGGTTGCTTGGTCTAGGACTGTCGTCGTTCGCTCACGCCGGCTCGAAGGACGCACCCTCGCTGGCCAACGGCAAGAAACCGAAGTCGGTTTTGATCGTGTTCCTTACCGGGGCAGCGAGCCATCTCGAAACGTTCGATCCCAAACCAGACGCGCCCGCGGAGATTCGCGGCGACTACAAGGCCAACCAGACGAAGACGACTGGGTTGCTCGCGAGCGAACACATCCCGAAACTCTCGGCTCGGTCGAAGATGTACTCCATCGTGCGGTCGCTCTCGCACCGCGAGAACAACCACCTCGTCGCCACGCACCACGTCCTCACCGGACACAAGCAGCCAGGCGCGTTCTTCGACAAGATCGCTTCGCGCGACGACTTCCCGAATTACGCCGCCGGACGCAGTTACCACCGCGGCGCGCCCGAAGGGACGCCGTGCGGCGTGAACCTGCCGACATACCTGATGGAAGGCCCGCTGCTGTGGCCGGGTCAACACGCGGGCTTCCTCGGGCCGAAGCACGACGTGATGCAAATCACACAAGACCCCAACAAGGCCGACTTCAAGGTGGAGAACCTCCGCCCCGCGACCGGCATGGACGTGACGCAACTGAAGGATCGCATGTCGCTACTCACCGCCGTCAACGATCAGCGGAGATGGCTATCGGAGCAGGCCGAAACGAAGAAGATGACCGACCAGCAGCACCAGGCGCTCGCGGTTCTCACTTCGGGGAAGGTTGCGAAGGCGTTCGACATCGACAAGGAACCGGCGACCGTGCGCGACAAGTACGGCCGACACGCTTTTGGGCAATCGTGCTTGCTTGCCCGCCGACTCATTGAAGCGGGCGTGCCCGTCGTGCAGGCGAACATGGGCCGCGTGCAGAACTGGGACACGCACGGCGACGCATTCAACCGCCTGAAGAAGGACTTGCTCCCGCCACTGGACACCGGCGTGTCAGCGTTGCTCGACGACATGGCCGATCGCGGGTTGTTTGAGGACACGCTGCTCATGATGGTCGGCGAGTTCGGACGCGAGCCGAAGATCAACAAGCAGTCCGGGCGCGAACACTGGGGGCCGTGCTTCAGTGGCCTGTTCGCGGGTGCGGGCGTCCGCGGCGGTCAGGTGATCGGCAAGAGCGACAAGCACGGCGGTTACCCTACCACGACGCCGTACTCACCCGACGACATCGGCGCAACGGTGTACTCCGTGCTGGGCATCGACCCGCACTCGGAGGTCCGCGACCGCCTGGGCCGCCCGGTGCAACTGAACCACGGCCACGTCATCCGCCCGCTGTTCGACGGCACCGGCGACTGAACCACCCCTCGGTGCGCCTGGGAGTCACTCCAGACGCCAGCGGGCGACGCCCTGGAACAGCGTCGTCGGGTTCAGCACCTTGGGGCTGACGGGCGTGTCGGAAGAGTCGGTGTAGACCTTCACGTTGGTACTGAACAGCGTGTGCCGGTCGAGTTGCCACAGAGGTACGAAAGGCACGCACTCGTTGAACAACTTCTGAACCTCCGCGGTCTTCGCGGCCAATGCGCCGAACTCGCGATACGCTCGCAGTTCGTCCAACAACCGGCCCAGGCGCGTGTCTTCCGCGTCGGCACCGTTACCCTTCGTCAGAAACCCGGTGAAGTTGCGCCCGCCGCGTTCCGCCGCGAGTGGGTCGAGCGTCGCGCCCAACGCGAACGGATACCAGTCGTCCGGGTAGTCGAACGGCACATAGGCGAGGTCGTAGCGGTGTTCGTCGTGGACGCGTAGGAGCAAATCGCGTGTCGAGATCGGTTCGAGCCGGATCGTGAGCTTCCGACCCGGTGCGTCCTTGAACAGTCCCTCGATTTGCGCCTTGATCCTCTCGCACGCAAGTTTGGCTTGAGGGTCCTCGCTTGGGTACGCGAGTTCGATCTCGGACTGCGCGCCCATGTCAAAGAGGTAGGAGCGGAGTCGCGTCAGGGCGAGGTCGGAGTTAACCAGTGGTATCGGCTGACCGTCCTTCCCCTTCGCGGTCGCCCAGCTCTGCGGCGGGAACGGCCCGGTCATCGACTTGTGAACATCGCCGCGACCCGCCCGGTACACATCCGCCAAGATCGTCTCGCGGTTGATCGCAAGCGAAAGCCCCTGCCGTAGCGCCTTGTTCCGCAGCGCCGGGCGACCGTGATTCACCGCGAGTATGTGAACGCGGCGGTTGTTGGTCGCGGTGTGCTCCTCCACCTTGCCCGCGAGCGCGGCCCGGTACTTCTCCAGGTCACCGGTCGGGACATCGGTGAGGACGTGCAGACTGCCCTGCTGGAACGCCTCGACCACATTGTGAACCTTCGCCACTTCGAGCAGCCGGACCTCCTTAATGAACGGCTGGTTGGCGCGGTCCCGCCAGCGGCCGTAGAGCGGGTTATCGATGAACACCATTTCGCGCGGGGCATTGCCCTCGGCCTTCGGATTCGCGTGCAGCCGGAACGGACCAGTGCCCACCGGCGCCTCCGCGAAAACGCGGTCGTCGATGCGGATGCCCTTGGTATCCATCCAGCGAGCGGGGAGCAGTTTGAACGTGAGCAGCGAGCGCGGGTCCGGGTGCCCCTGCTTGAACGCCATCCGCACCGTTGTGTTATCCTTTGGCGTGGGCAGTTCGTCGAACCACGGCAGTGCATACGCGCTCCACGTATCAGTCCGCGTTGCTAGCAGTTTTAGGGTACTCACCACATCGTGCGACTCAAACCCGAAGCGCCCTGAGGCGTCGCGGTCGAACGTGCGGAGGCTAAACTCGCGGGCGCCTGGGGAGACGGCCGGCAACGCGACCGCACCGGCGGCCCGGTATCGCGCCCCCTTCCCTTCGTCCGGTACCTCCGCGAGCAGTCCCTCGAATAGCAATTCCACCGCCTGCTTCTCGCTGTCGAGCCGGGCGAGCATCGGCGACATCAATTCCGGGTACTGCCGCACGCCGACGTAGAGTGTCTGGTAACCGGTCTTCAGTTCGCGCTGCATCTCGCGCGCGCCGGGAATCGTGGGGTCGAGCGCGACGGCCCGTGTTAGCGCGTCGCGCGCCGCGGTCAGGTCTTTCACCTCCTTCTTGTCCTTTGCTCGCGTGAAGGCGGCTTGCGCAAGACGAGTCAGTTCGGTGCGAATCGCGCGCACCGGTTCGCCGCCCCCACCGGGGTAGTTCGCCTCGAACTCGTCGAGTAGTTCCTTCGCCTTGACGTGGTCGAAGTGCTTTTCTGACGCGAGCAGGCGCTTCGCTTCGAGTACGCGAGCCGCTGCAACCTCCGCCGCGACGGTGCCGTCCTTCGGATACGCGAGCATGAGCCGGCTGCCCGTTTCTCGGACGCGCGTCCAGTCAGCCACGGTCACCGCGTTCTTCAACTGGAGGAGTCGCACCTCGCGTAAGCGGTCCGCGAGCGGTTTGCGCATCTCGTCCCAGCCCCGGCCTCGCCGGATGTTCCGCTCTCGAGCGTAGTCGTGAAACCGGAGCGCAGCAGACATGAGGCGCTCCGCGGCGCCAAGTTGGTCAAGTGCGGTCCACCCCTGCGGGCCGTTCGCGGTGCCGAACGGCTTGGCCGCGAGTACGGCGTTCGCCTCCGCGAGAGCGATCTCCTCGAAATACTCCAGCTTCCGAACTTCGCTCGCGTTGATCGGTTGCGGCGCACCGACCTGACCGTCGCGATCAAGTTCCTGCACGCCGAACTGTAGCGGCAGCCGTTCACCGCGCGCCACGGGAATCGGCTTGATCCGCGCGCTGGCAGCCTTCGTGGTCAGGCGGTCAAACGGGACAACGTGCTTCTGAAAGAGTTCCTTGATCGCGGCGTGGGTGACTTCATCCACACCGCGTGCGAGTTCGTCGAGCCGCGCATCCGGCGCGGTCCCGGGGCCGATGCCCGGTCCCTTCGGCTTCACGATTACAGGGTCATCTTCAACCACGACACGCTTTTTCACGCCGCCCTTTGGGTCTTCCTCCTCTGGTGGTTGCGCGACCACGCCCAGTGCAAATGCCGTAAACACACCCACGACAGCAGCCCAGACGCGGGACCACGACCGGCAGGCGTGCGTGTGACGGAACATCGAGTACCTCGATTTGGAGCAGAACTCTCGCGGGAACCATGTGGTGATGATAACACATGTCCCCACGCGAAAGCGGAACAGGACGTGTGAGGATCGCGTGATACCGGGCACACCCGCTTGACCCACGACACCCTCTCGCGTTCAATACCAGCGCCGTCGGTCGTCCGCTCGCACCACCTGGTACCACGCCGGTTGGCGGTCAGTCTCTCAGGAGTTTTCTGATGCGTAAACTGCTGCTCTCCTTCGCCTGCCTGTTCTTTATGGCCGGGTTGGTCGTCGCGGACGAAGTCACCCTCGTCGAGTTCAACAAGGACAAGAAAGAAGTGACTGTCAAGGAAGGCGAAAAGGAGGCCACATACAAGATCACCGATAAGACGAAGTTTTCCTCCACGGACCTGGACGGGAACGTGAAGGAGATGAGTTACGAAGACGCGCTGAAGGGGCTGAGCAGCGCGAAGTCCCCCGGCAAGATGAAATTTGACATCACCACGAAGGACGGCGCGATTACCGAGGCGAAAATGAAGGGACGCAAGAAGATCTAACTTCGCTTCACAACACGCGCCAACGATCGTTCGTCTTGCGAACACAATGTGGTGAACGTAAGATGACGTAAAACTTCATCGTCGCGCGAGGTCGGTTATGGCGAAAGACAAAAGAGAGAAGACGGAGAAATCGCAAATCGTCGCCTTCAAGGTCGATGACGACCTCGCCAACTTCCTCGACAAGCTCCCGAACAAGAGCGAGTTCATCCGCCGGGCGATCCTTGCGCAGTTCAACATGACTTGCCCGCTCTGCATCGGCTCCGGTGTTGTTCCGTCCGGCATCAACCACCACTTTGAGCACGTGATCGAACACCACTCGACGCGACCATGCGAGAAGTGCAAAACACCCGTCGCGTTCCCGCTCTCAGCCGACGGCGCCGTGCCCGCGGATAAGGACCGCCTCGAACAATTCCTCAAGGGTGGGCCGCTGTATTGTCCGAAGTGCTATCCGTCCGTGCCACCGTGCGACGACTGTGGCTGGCACGTCATGATGGAAAAGGTCGCCGAACACTTCAAGAAAGTGCATTCCCACTGAGGCGATCCGAGAAGAGGTCTTCCGCGAACCTCGCCCATCGATTCCGCTCGCCGGCTTCATTCTGCTTTGCGTTTCAGGCGGTTGCCATTCCGCGACGCGGCGGAGGTACGTACGACAGGCGGACGTCCGGGGAGCCTGTCGCGGATTGTGGTGAGCACCCACGCATCAAAGAGTGAAGTCGAACGTGTCGAGGAACGTCGGCTCAGACGCGAACGCAATCTGGCGGGCCTTCGGATCGAGTGCGGCGGGGGGGCCGTCGCCGATCAACTCCCGGAGTAGCGCGAGCTTCGCTTCCGGCGCACGACGGGTTCTTACTACTCCTCGGAATCCGCTTCATTCAAGCACACGACATGAATCTCGGTGTCCTTGCAATCGCCGAAACGGTTCATGTGGCCGAACCGCTGCGTCATGCTCTCAAACGTCGAGAGGTCGCACACGAGATGGTCTGCCGAGATGTTCACGCCCACCTCGCTCGCGCACACGAGATACACGGTCTTGCCATCGGAGGTCGACTTCGACAGGAATCGTTCCAAGATTAGCTTCTTCCCGCAGTCATCGTGATCATACGCGGGAAGCGTCCCCGTCCATTGCTCGCACGAACCGGGCGGGAGTTTCTCTACCACGTTGCTCACGTCATCGACAGCGCATACGAAGACGAGGATCGCGGAACCAGGAAATCGTTCCCCGCACTCGAGCGCGAGCGCCGCAACGTCCTCCGCGAGTTTCGCCTTGTCCTTACTCTCGTGAATGTGGATCACCTTCTTCGCATTGACGCACTCATCCACATCCTTGTACATTTCGTCGTCGGTGAGCGTGAACGACTTCGCGTCGCCCGCGTGTGAGATTGCAGTCAACTCCATCACGCGGAGCGGTCGGAAGTTCGGGGAGCGTCCTTCGCGTTCCTGCTCGTCGCGAATCGCTTCAATCATTTTCTGGAACGCCGGCTCGAGGTGACCCGCGTCGTGAACGAGCAACGCGTCCTGTCCGAGAAACCCGGCGGACAGCGCGCGCGACTTGAACCCGCACCTGCTGAACAGCAACCGCAACCCGATCATTTCTACAGTCCCGCAGATCACCGCCGGACGCGACGGGTCCGCGCTCCACTCGCAGTTGACCGCGAGCTGACCGCGCGCTACGTGCTGAGCCAGATTTTCGGAAAGTCCCAACATGCCCAAGTTGTCGAAGTACTTCTCAACTTCGTTCGTCGTCTGGTCGACGTCCGAGCGGCAGTTCAGCGCGTACACGAGTCGGTGCGGCACCGCGTGTCCGTTCGCCAGTGCAATCAGCCACACCGCGATGACGCTTGTTTTGCCCAGACCGGTTGGCAACTTGCAGGACGCGGGGATGTGGCCCTTCGCGAAGTGCTGTTCGTAGAGCAAACGCTGCAACGGGCACGGCGGGTTGCCCGTGAGCACCTCGAATGTGGCAGCGAAGTCGATCGGGTCTACTGCGGATTCCCCGCATGGCTCGATGGTGGCGAGCCAGTTCGCGAACCTGGTGGCGAAGTCGAGTTGGGGCATTGGGCGTCTTCCTTTGTGGATCATCACCCATCGCTTTTGTCATGCGGATCGGTTGCGTTCGAGCGCCTCCTTACGCTTCAACCCTGACCGCGCGAGTGGGATGAACACCAGTTGGACTTTCTTGACTGTTAAGATCATACAGTCACGCGTTTAATCGTACAAAGCCAGTTGCTCTCCCGCAATAATAAAGTTCGAATCCGCGCCCGATAACTCGGAGGTACTCCGCACACCTGCCCGTGGGGATCCATTTGCAGCCTGCGCCGCGATTCCGCTTGTATCGCGCTAACGAACGTTGCGGCACTGCACGGCTCTGGCATACTACCCACACAACCCAACTCCTTCCGAGGAACCATACCGTGGCTGACGTGAAAGCGTGACGTGAAAGCGTGACGTGAAAGCGTGACGCGAAGGCGCGCCCGAATTCCCAACCTACTTCTCGGTGGTCAAGAAAGCCGTCCTCCAGGTCACCGAGATCCATTCCAACCGCAACAAGTACTACTCAGGGGGCTTACGCCCGCCGCTCGCGACGAACAAATCACCTCACAGCCAAATCCTTGATGTGATCCCACTTCGCACCCAGCACACTCTTGCTGTCGCACTCGAGCCAGTTGTCGAGCAGCGTGGCGTACACGCGGCGGAAGTCGGTGTGGTACTTCAGGTCGTTATCGGTGTCGAGGTCCGACAGGCTTGGGTGCTTGCCGACCACCTTGCCCTTCATCCCGGTGCCGGCCAACAACATACACGACGCGGCGCCGTGGTCGGTGCCGCGACTGCCGTTCTCATTAACCCGGCGGCCGAACTCCGAGAACGTCATCACACGCACGCGATCGTCGTTCCCGGTGTCCTTGAGTTCGCGAAAAAACTCGCTGATGCCGGTGGCGAGTTGCGTCAGCAGTTGTTGGTGAGTCGGTCCCTGTTCGGCGTGCGTGTCGAACCCTTCGAGGCTGACATAGAAAATGCGCGTACCGAACCCGCGAGCGATGAGACCCGCGATGAGCTGGAACTTTTGCTGCAACCCGCCGCCGAACCCGCGAATCGCGTTCGGACCTTCGAGCAGTTCGCGCAGATTCTCGACCGCGGTGAGCGTCTGCACCTGACGCCGCTGTACGAATGACAGTGGATTGTCTTCGCCGCTTCCAGCGGTCTTCGCGGGCGCGGAGACTTCTTCGAGCAGTTTGCGTCGGGCGTCCTTGCGGTCACCATTGCCGAGTTCGAGTTTGAACGCGTTCTGTTCGCCGACGCTCACGGCCCCACTGCCCTCTGCGCCTGCGGCAGCCAGCGGTGCCTTCCCCGGTCCGACGTGCAGAATGGGCACGCCGCCATCGCGGTTCTTCATGCTGCCGGACGCGCGCCCGAGCCAGCCGGTTTTGGACTTGCGCGTCGGGTCGGCCGCGTGCCAGATGTCCATTGCCTCGAAGTGCGACCGGTCCGGGTTCGGGTAGCCCACCCCTTGAATCACCGACAGGTTCCCGGCCTCCCACATCGGCTTAAGCGCCTGCATCCCGGAGTGCAGCCCAACGTTGTCGTTCAGCACGACCACTTGCTGCTTGGTCTGGCGCAGAGTGGGCCGCGCCTTGTGGTACAGGTCGTCAGCGTAAGGAATGACGGTGTTGATGCCGTCGTTGCCGCCAGTCATCTCGACGACGACGAGGATGGTGTCTTTGCCGGGGGCGGCCGCGCGTGCAGTCTGCGCCACGAACTCCGGCACCACGGCACCAAGAGCCACGAGCGACGAACCGCGTAATGAGTGGGTGAGGAACTGCCGACGGCTGAACATGGGAATCCTCCGGGTTGTGTTCAGTAGAGTTATGCCAACTGGCATTCCGGCATCGTCAGGATCGCGTGGGCGGCTTCGCGCGCACGGCGGGCGAGCAGCAACCCGGTTGGCCTCTCGTCAGCCACGAACGCGACCAACTTCTCGCGAGCCTCCACGCGCACGCCACCCGGCGCGTACTGGTCGAGCAGCGCACTCACCACGTCTTCGGGCTTCGTCGCCTTCTGTTCCTCGAGCACGCGAGCTGGGTCCAACGCCTTCGGCGGCGGAAGGTCGCTCGACACGACGAACGCTTGCTGTTCCGCCGGCGGCAGCCACACCACGCCCGAGACGAGCGCCGCGGCGAAGTTGTTACGTTCGAGTACGGTCGCGGTGTTAAGCCACGTCCGACCGCCCGGCCAGCCCTTCACGTTCGGTGGCGCGAACAGAGTCTGACCCATCCCGGTCAGCCACCTGATCAGTGACTGGTGCGCCAGCGGACGCGAATGCGGGTCGCTTTCGTCGTAACGCCGGTAGGTCGCGAGTACCGCACCAAGCGCGAACTCGACGGGGCTTTTGATGCGCGTGCGGAACGCGTGATCGGAGTAGAAGTGTCGCGACGCGAGCATCGTCTTCACAAGCGATGCGACATCGTACTCGCTCTTGCGGAACGACGCGCACAGCGGCTCAAGGAGCGCGGCCGGCGGGTCGATTTCGCTCACGAAGAACGAATACAGTTTGCGCACCAAGAACCGTGCGCAGGCCGGCTGTTCGAGCGCAATCTTGACGACGTCGTCGCCTTTCCAGGCGCCCGTCTTGCCGAGTACGGTCTTGTCGCCGTCGTCGTGCTGCGCCTCGTTGAACCGAAAACCGATGCCGTCGGTGTGCCAGCCGGTGAACGCGCGAGCCGCTTCGCGGACGTCTTTCTCAGCGTAATTGCCGACACCCAGTGAGAACAACTCCATCAGTTCGCGGGCGTAGTTCTCGTTCGCCTTCCCCTTCACGTTGCTATTGGAGTCGAGCCACAGCAGCATCGCCCCGTCGCGTGTGGCGGCCTGCAGGAGCGGCCCGAACGTGCCAAGCGCGTGTTCGCGGAAGAGCACGTTCTGGCGGAACATCAGGTCCGGGTCGCGCACCTTCACGATGCTGGTGGCGAAGTGGTTGTGCCAGAACAGCGACATCTTCTCGCGCAGCGGGTGTCCACCCTGCAGCATGCAGTAGAGCCACCAGCCGCGGAGTTGCGTACCGTCGGCGTCGCGCGTCGCCGCTACCCGGCCCACATCGTTGAGCGTGGACACCATCTCCGCGGCTTTCGGCTGGCCCTTTAGGAGCAAGTCGAGCGTCTCGGTATACCCGTTCTTCACGGCGAGAGAGAGTTCCGCGCTGCTCGCACCGAACGCCGCACGGCGGTAGAGGTGCGCGGCCCACTTGCGGTCCCACGGTTCGGCCGCGGACGGCTTCCACGGCTTCCACACTTCAGTGGGATCGAGCTTGTCCAGCGGTGGCGGTACGGCCATGACTCACCTCGTTATCGCTGCGGCCACATCACTTCGCGACCGTGATCTCGTAAACGTGTATCCGCACTGCGGCGCCCGTCACTTCGTAGCCGAACGGCTTGTTCGTGAACGGGTCCGTCGGAAGCGGAACGTCAACATCATCGAGTTTGCTGGGTAACTTCCCGTTGTGTTTCGCCGCGTACATGCGAAGCGCCTCGACGTGCCGCAACAGCGCGACCCGTTGCTCGAAGCGGGCTTGCGCCGCGCGCAACTCACCGACACGCGGCACGAGGTCCGTGAACAACCCGTTGGCCGCGCCTTTCTCGCGCGGCAGCGCGTTCACCTCCCACGGCTTCACACCGAGTAGACGAAACTCTGCGTCGCGACGAACCTCATAATCCCGCTTATCGTCTAGCAGGACGACGTGGACCGGTGCGAACCGTTCGACCGCGTCTTTCCCAAGTCCTGAGTCAATCAAGCGGATGCGTGCGGCGCGAACCCCGTCCGCGTCCTTCGCACGAACCGCGAGCGCGGCACGCAGGTTCCGCGGCGGAAGCCCGGCCTGCTCGCGAACGTACCCGGCGCGACCGGACAACCGGCCGACCAGTTCGTCTACCTCTGCGTCGGTGAGCGCAGCGTCGTCGCGGAAAAATCGCAATTCGGTGTCGGCAAGAGCGCGGTCGCCTTGCACGCCCTTCCTGAGTTCGACCAGCGGACACGGTAGATCGGTCAGCGCCCAAATTAAGTTCGGCGCGCCCGGTTGTTGAATCATTTCCCAGAGCGTGTCGAGCGCCAGGTTCGCGATGCCAAGACCGACTCGGTTCGCCGCAAGAGTCGGGTAGTCGCCGAGGTGCCGCGCCAGTCCGAACATGGTCTTCGCGGTGCGGATTGCGTCAGCGTAGTCGCCGCGTGCGACTTCGCCGCGAAACCTGATCTGAAGCGACACCGCGAGCAAGTGCAACGGACCGAGTTCCGGTAATCGCAGGTCCAGTCCTTCGGTCTGAATGCGATCGAGTACCTGCCAGTCACAGGTATCGAGCCGCGCGCCCCAGTCCGCTTGCGAAAGCGCCGACCCGCCGTAGTTCTGGAGTTGTTCCTTCGCCAACTCTTTCAGCGTCATCGACTGGTAACGCACGCGTTGGGCGACGCCCTCCTTGCCGAAGAAGAAGTTCCGCTGTTCCATGAAGCACCGCAGGTACCACTGGGCCGCGTTCCCGGCTTTCAGTTCCCGCACCTCGGGCAGTAGTTGGTACTTGAGAGCGGGTCTCGGCGCCGCGGCGGGATGTACGGTCACGTGCACAGTCGGTCCCGCGACGGGTGCGGCCAGTGACGCGACGACAAGAAGAAAAGGAGTCATTGCAAGAGTTCCTGTGGTTGAGGTCGATACACGCGGTCACTTGCGAATGATGACTTCGTAATGGAGGTTGTACGCGGCGTTGTCCTCGTTCCCCTTCGGTGCGTTGCCGCGTAGGTGCCCGACACCGTCGAGCCGTTCGTAGCGAAACGGCTTGCCGGTGAACGGATCGACCGGCAGCGGCACTGCGACATCCGACAGCTTCTCGGGGAGTCTGCCGCCGTGGTCCGCGGCGTAGAGGCGGAGCGCCTCGACATGCCGTAACAGCGCGAGGCGCTGTTCCAACAGGCCCTGCGCCCTGCGCACGCGATGCAGACTAGGCAAGAGAGAATCGACGAGCGGCCGACCCTTTGGCGGCTGGAGCTTGTCGAGAATCGCGATTGCCTCCCAGGTCGGCAGGGGGATCAACTTCATCGCCTCGTCTCGGTGAATCACGTATTCCAGTTTCTCGTCGAGCAGAAGAACCTGATAGGGTGAGAACAGTTCGAGTCGTTCCGCGGGGATGCCGTTCGCGATCAGACGACGGCGCGCGGCCTCCATGTGTTTCTCGTCCTTTGCCCGGTCTGAAAGCCACGTGATGACCTTGTTGTCCTGACGTTCGAGTTGCTGGATGTGCGTAATCATTTTCTTGAGTTGCGCCGTCGTCATCGGGTTCGTGTCGTCCAGACCTCGCAGTTCCGCGTCGATTAGCGTTCGCTCACCCTCCATACCTTTATCCAACGCGACGAACGGATGCGGCAAGGCCGTGAGCGCCCAGTAGAAGTTGGGACACCCCGGTTGCCCCAACATCTCCTCGAACGGGCCGATCGCGACATGGGCGATAGCGATCGCGACCAGATCCCCGATAAGTGTGGGATGATCGGCCATGTGTCGCGAGAGGGCGAACATGGTCTTCGCGGTGACAACCGCGTCGTCGAACCGACGCAGCGCGATCTCGTCGCGGAACCGCGCCTGCAGTTCACTCGCGAGTTGCCGCATCTTCTGTAGGTCCGGGAGCAACAGCCCTATACCATCGGTCTTCAGCTTCGGCATGATTTGCCAGTCGGGTTTGTCCATCCGAGCGGCCCGGTCCACCTGCTTGAGTGTAAACCGACTGAACGGTGCGTTCGTCCCCGTCGATTCCTGATCGAGGACGCACTTGAGGTAGTTCGGGATCGGGTTCCCCTGCGTCATCTCCTTCAGCTCGGGCAACAGAAGATATCGCAACGCGGGCTTCGGCGTGGGCGTCGCATCGACCGTGAGCCGGATAAGCATTTCCGGCCGCGGGGTAGACGCGACTCCGGATGCGATCGCCACTGCGCACGAGAGTAGCACTTCAGTCACAACGACCTCCACCGAATGAAGACAGGCCAACTGCTACCACAGCCTATCACCAGGAGTGACACTCCTGCGAGAAATGAATTTCGCAAAAAGTGTAAGGGTGCGTGCGGGGAGAGACTGGCTGATGCTTCGCCATTGCACTCGCACCCACACACACACGTTTTACTCTTCGCGAGGTGATGGCATCCTCGACACCCGTCGCTCCTCTCCGCGCCAGGACATATCTGGATTCCACAATCCTACTCCGCGCTACTACGATATCCAGACACGTCACGACTCACAAACCGCGCCCAGCACCGCAGTGATGCGGGAATGCTCGTCTGGTACAGATCCGCCAGACCAAATTGGGGGTTCCTCAATACGCGCATCTGCGTGCAGAGCTGCAAGGCCGTCGCATGTCCCAAGAACGGGACCGGTTGAGCCGGTTCGGCGCATTTACTTGCGCGGGCGGAGCGTCTTCAGGTCGCGGAACGGGTATTGCACGTCGCGGTCAGGCGTGTACTTGTGCGCG
>SXGR01098512.1_pt1 | contig 54653 bp, 44 predicted proteins | sample 3174711 | NCBI WGS metagenome assembly SXGR01 (sample SAMN11356860, study PRJNA531348) | freshwater metagenome | isolation source: freshwater sample F1-60 | place: China: Fuxian Lake, Yuxi | collected 2017-12-25 | reverse complement strand
TATTTTGGTCTTCCTTCGGGGAGTAGCTCCGCCCGGCTAGAGCGCTTGCGATGGGAGCAAGAAGTCGCAGGTTCGAATCCTGTTTCCCCGACAAATGAGTTTATCTCATGAATATGAAATTAAATCCACGGTTACACAAAACTTCCTCACGGAAGAAGGACCATGTTCTGCTAACCGTGAAAAAGGATGTCAAATTCAAAGAAAAAACTAATCACTTTGAAAAGTGGGAGTTTTGCCATAATGCATTACCTGAAATCAATTTTTTTGAAATAGACACAACAACAGTATTTCTTCACAAAGAACTCTCCTTCCCATTTTTAATTTCTTGTATGACCGGCGGCTATAAAGAAGCAAAGTTAATTAACAGGCAATTGGCTGAAGTTTGCGAAGAGAAAAAAATTGCGCTCGGCGTTGGAAGTCAGCGGCAAGCTTTAGAAAATTCAGATTATCATTCTTCATTTAGTATTGTTAGAAAAGCTGCGCCAACAATTCCCATTATCGGAAATATCGGCGCATCGGAAGTTGCACAATTAAGAGATACTTCATCAATTCAAAAATTAGCCGATATGATTCAAGCAAACGCTTTTGCAATTCATTTAAATCCATTACAAGAATTAATTCAGCCAGAAGGAAGTACAAATTTCCGTGGTGTTTTAAATGGAATTGAAAAATTAGTTAACAAACTTTCAATCCCGGTAATTGTAAAAGAAATTGGTGCCGGAATTTCTTTTAATGTTGCAAAAAAATTAGCTGATGTTGGTGTAACATATATTGATGTTGCAGGAGCAGGTGGAACAAGTTGGGCGGGAGTTGAAATACTTCGGAAAAATAAAAGTTCGTGGCAAGAAATTTTTTGGGATTGGGGAATTCCAACTGCAGATTCGCTAACACAGGTTTCTGAATTAAAAAAAGAATTCCCATCTTTACAAATTATTTCTTCTGGTGGAATTACAAATGGAATTGAAATTGCAAAATCAGTTGCAATGTCGGCAGATGTAGTTGGTTCAGCACGTCCGCTGCTTCAGCAATTAATAAATTATGGTAAAAAAGGACTTGACCAATTAATTAACGATTGGCATTCACAATTAAAAGGTGCAATGTTTCTTGTTGGTGCATTAACAATAGATGAACTTCAACATACAGCAATCCAAAAAGTTTCATAATATTTTCAACTCAAATGAATTTCTCAACTCAATACAACAAATATAAAAATATAATCGATAAGAGGTTATCTCAAGTTACAATCTATCGAAAACCGAATTCGGTATATTTTCCAATAAAATATATTTTAGAAGGAACCGGAAAAAGAATAAGGCCTGTTATTACAATGTTGGCTTGCGAATCTGTCTGTGGGAAAAACAACAAATCTATTTTTGCTGCAACAGCAGTTGAAATGTTGCACACTTTTACACTTGTTCATGATGATGTAATGGATAATTCTTCAACAAGACGAGGGAGAAAAACAGTTCATAAAAAATGGGATGTAAATACCGCCATTCTTGTTGGTGATGAAATAATTGCACTTTCGTATAAAGAGTTATTGAAAACTTCATCAAAAAATATTGAGTCAATTTTAAAAGTTTTTACAAATGGCATAGTTAAAGTTTGCGAAGGACAGGCACTTGATAAAGAATTTGAATTAAGGAAAAATGTAATTCTTCCCGAATACATAAAAATGATTGATATGAAAACCGGGAGTATGGTTTCATCTGCAGCAGAAATTGGTGGAATTATTGGTGGTGGAAATTCAAAAGAAATATTGGCACTTCGTAAATTTGGAGAATCAATTGGAAGAGCATTTCAAATTCAAGATGATTTACTTGACGCAATAAGCACAAAGAAAACTTTTGGTAAAGAAGTTGGTAATGATATTATTTCAGGGAAAAAAACTTTCCTTTTACTTCACGCTATAAAAAAAGCAAAAGGAAAAGATTATCAATTGCTTAAGTCAGTAATAAATAAAAATGGAACTAGTGGAAAAAATATTAACAAAGTTAAAGAAATCTACAAACGCCTTGGAATAATTGAAATTGCATTAAAAGCTGTAAAGAATGAAATATCAATAGCATGCAGACATTTAAACAAACTTCCGGCCTCGAAATCGAGAGAGATGCTTTTTTGGTTTGCATCGACGTTACTTCAACGAAAATTTTAATAATTTTATAAAATACTATGGTACAAAAGAAAGTTGTAATAAAAAATAAAACCGGTCTTCACACACGCCCCGCCGCAACACTTGTAAAACTTGCCGCAAAATATAATTCCGAATTTTACATTATGAAAGATGGAATGGAAATAAACGGAAAAAGTATTATTGGTGTAATGACACTTGCTGCAGAACAAGGTTCTACTCTTCAGTTACGGTTTGATGGAAAAGATGAAAAAGTAATGGCAAAAGCTATTGTAGAATTATTTGATCGCGGAATGGATGATGTATAGTAAAACCGTAAAGAATGGAATGATAACGATTACCGGAGTTCCGGCTTCTCCCGGGATTGTATTTGGTAAATCGTATTGTTATTTAAAAAAAATAATTAAGGTTGATAAATCATCGATTTTAAAAAATGCTATTCCACAGGAAGTAGTTCGTTTAGAGCACGCAATCGAACGATCTGAATATGAATTAAAAAAAATTATTTCATTCGCAGCAAACCAAGTTGGAAAAACTGAAATTAAAATTTTTGAAGCACAGATTTTAATTCTTCAAGATATTATTTTACTGGAAGGTATTAAATCGAGAATCAAAAACGAATTAACAAACGCAGAAGCTGTTGTAGATTCTGAGTTCTCAAAATATCAAAGCATTATGTTAAATGCGAAGGATGAGTATTTACGAGAACGGGCTCATGAAGTTGAAGATATAAAAAACAGAATTATCAGAAATATTCAACAAGAAAAATTAACTTCACGGATAGATAAAAATGTAATTGTTGTTTCAGAAGCCTTAACTGCCGGCGATACAATTTTATTTAGCAGAAACAAAATTCTTGGTTTTGCAACTGATGGTGGTGGGATTACATCTCATTCAACATTACTCGCACGGTCATTGCAACTTCCCGCTGTCGTTGGTTTAAAAGATATAACAAAAAATATTAATCATGGCGATTTGTTAATTGTTGATGGCTATGATGGAATTGTTATAATCAGACCAAACGAAGAAACAATTGAAAAGTTTAATTATGAAAAAACTCGACATGATAATTTCGAAAAGAAACTTATTCCTCTCCGCGATCAACCCGCAACCACACTCGATAATCACACGGTAAGTTTAACTGTAAATATAGAATTCATGGATGAAATTCCGATAATGTTAAAACAAGGGGCGCAGGGTATCGGTTTGTATCGCTCAGAGGGTGTGCTGATTGGAAGAGATTCTATTCCAACTGAAGATGAACAATTTACAGAATATGAAAAATTAGCTTCTACGGTTGCACCGCATAGAATTGTAATTCGCACATTTGATATTGGTGGTGATAAAATTTTTAGTGAACAAAATGATGAAGAAAATCCATCGCTTGGTTGGAGAGGAATTCGCATTTCGTTGGATATGCCGGAATTATTTAAAACTCAACTTCGTGCAATTTTAAGAGCAAGCACAAGAAATAATGTTGACATATTATTCCCAATGGTAAGTGGATTTGAAGAAATAATTGAGGCAAAAAAATATTTATCAGAAATTAAAGATGAACTTCAGAATAAAAATATTCCTTTTGATAAAAATATTAGAGTCGGTTCAGTTATTGAAATTCCTTCTGCGGCTTTACTCGCTGGCGATTTAGCTCGTGAACTCGACTTCCTAAGTATCGGAACAAACGATTTACTACAATTTGTTTTAGCTGTTGACAGAAACAACGAACGTGTTTCAAAACTTTTCAACAGATTTAATCCGGGATTACTGAGATTGATTTCACAAATAATTACTCAAACTAAATCTGAAAATAAAAAAATTGCAATGTGCGGAGAGATGGCTGGTGATCCGTTAGCAACAACTTTATTAATTGGATTAGGGTTGGATGAATTTAGTGTAATCCCTGACATACTTCCTGAAATCAAAAAAATTATTAGGACTATAACATTAAAAGATGCAAAAGAAATTGCTAAACACGCACTCACACTATCAACTTCTGCGGAAATACAAAATTATTTACAAGATGAGCTTCAAAAAATAATCCCTGATATTCCACTTTCACATTAATAAACTTTTTAAAAAATAAAACTATGACATTAACAGAGACATTAATTAATTCGATCGACAAACAAGGAATGCAAAAACTTCTTCGAGGATTTTACAGACAAATTGAAGAAGGCGTTGAAATTAGTAAATTATTTCCAAAATTATATTCGGCTAACCAATTTACCTCAATAGTATTAAGTGGTTTAGGTGGTTCTGCAATTGGTGGCGATTTAGTTCGATCATATATTGCGGACGAAATTAAAGTTCCATTTCTGATAAATAGAAATTATAAGCTTCCAAAATTTGTCAATTCAAATACACTTGTTATTATTTCAAGTTATTCGGGAAATACGGAAGAGACAATTGCTTCATACAAAGAGGCAAAAAAACGTAAAGCGAAAATATTGTGCATTACTTCAGGTGGTGAAGTTGCAAATTTTGCAAACAAACAAAAAGATCCAGCTATTTTAATTCCTGGTGGTTTGCCTCCTCGCGCTGCATTGGGATATTCTTTTTTCCCTTTACTTTTCGCACTTGGAAAAATGGGATTTATAAATGTTAAAAAGAAAGATGTTGCAGAAACTATTTCTTTATTAAAATTGAATAGCTCTATTTATGGGAATATTGCATCCAAAGAAAATATTGCATTACAACTTGCTTCGATGCTGAAAAATTCTCTCCCTATAATTTTTTCTTCTTCGGATAAATTTGATGTAGTTAATCTCAGATGGCGAGGACAAATAAATGAGAATGCAAAAATGATGGCTTATGGAAATGTTTTCCCTGAATTAAATCACAATGAAATAGTTGGTTGGGAATCCATTCCTCAAATAATGCAACAGTCGAGTATTTTTATTTTGAGAGATGAAGAAGATAATTCTCGTATTCAATCCAGAATGGATATTACACAAAATATTTTGCACCCATTTGCCGGTAATGTAACAGAGGTTTTCAGTGAAGGAAGTTCCCTTCTTGCAAGAATTTTTAGTTTAATTCACTTGGGCGATTGGGTTAGTTTTTATCTCGCAATGATGCATAAGGTTGATCCAACTCCTGTTACAAAAATTGATTATCTTAAATCCGAACTTTCAAAAATTCAATAATATTAAAAAAAATAATGTCCACTGAGACGATTCTTCGAACAATAAATCTTAATAAGCGGTTTAAAAAAAGATGGGCAGTTAAAAATTTAAATTTCGAAGTTAAACGTGGAGATATTTTTGGATTTTTGGGACCAAATGGTGCCGGGAAAAGCACAACCATCCGAATGATTTTTTCTTTGATAAAACCAACTTCGGGCGATATTGAAATATTCGGACATTCAGTTAGAAAAAACCATTCTCAAGCATTACAAAAAGTTGCAGGTATTGTTGAAAATCCAGATTTTTATTTAAACTTAACTGCATACAGAAATATGCAAATTGCTGGCGGTTTAACTTTAGGGAAAATTCCTTCTTCAAAAAGTATTGAGCATTCATTACAAATTGTTGGACTTGCAGACAGATCTAAAGATAAAGTTAAAATTTTTTCGCATGGAATGAAACAGCGTCTTGGAATTGCTCAAGCATTACTTTGTAATCCGGAATTAATAATTCTCGATGAGCCAACAAATGGACTTGATCCACAAGGGATGAAAGATATTCGCGAGTTGATAATTAAACTCTCCAAAGAAAATGGAGTAACGGTTATTTTATCTTCTCATTTGTTACACGAAGTTCAGCAAGTTGCAACTCGTATGGCAATTATTAGCCATGGAGAATTTCGAGTTCAGGGATTAGTTAAAGATTTGTTATCCGAAAATAAAGATATTCATGTTATTTCGGTGACACCAAAAATTAAAGCAATGAAAATTCTCAAATCTTCCTCATTAGTAAATAAAGTTAGTTTACAAAAAACAGAAATAGAAATTTCTACTTCACATAAAAATATTCCAAAATTATTAACATTATTATCAGAAAATAAATGCAATGTGTTTTCAGTTTATCAAAAGCAAACATTAGAAGATTATTTTCTTTCAGTTACATCAGAAGAGAAGGTATTGTAAAATGTTACTTCTAATTTATTTTGAACTTTTAAAAACTTTTTCGAAATGGAGAACATATATTGGATTCATTACTGTAAGCGTAGTAATACCCGTTGTGATGTACGCATTATATTATGAAGGAGGAGAATTTATAAATGCTCAAACAAGATCAATACAAAAAGAATTTTTTATGGTTGGAAATTTATTTAATGGTTGGGTAATTGCACAACTTATAATGAATAGTTTATGGGTTCATATTCCCTTTTTAATAACTTTAGTTGCCGGAGATCAGCTAGCCGGCGAAGCTGCATCTGGCACACTCAGACTTTCATTAATTCGTCCAATTTCTCGTTCAAAATTTCTCTTTGCAAAATATTTTACAACTTTAATTTATACAGCTTTACTTGTAATTGTAATTGCACTTTTAAGTCTCGGTTTAGGTTTATACTTTTTTGGAAGTGGTGACTTAATTGCGTTCGCTGAAAATTCAATAACAATTCTTCATCAAGATTTATTATTAAACAGATTTATTTTGGCTTACGCATTGGCTATTTTATCGATGTCAGTAGTTGCTTCATTGGCATTTCTTTTTTCATCTTTTGTTGAAAATGCAATCGGACCAATAATTGCAACCATGGCAGTGTTAGTTTGTTTACTTGTAATTTCAAATTTACCAGTTGATCTTTTTGAAAATTATAAACCTTATTTATTTACAACATATCAAAATGCATGGAGTCTTGCTTTTAAAGATATTCTTGACTGGAATGAAATTAGTCGCGCAGTTACAATAATGATTAGCTATTTAGTTGGATTTTATTCTCTAACTCTTCTTATCTTCATCAAAAAAGATATCTTAACATAAAAGGAATATTTATGTCACTACAAGAACGAATTACTGAAATTAAAAATGGCTTTACAAAAACATTTTGGGTTGCAAATATTATTGAACTTTTTGAGCGAATGGCATTTTATGGTTCAAAAGCTGTCTTAACAGTTTATCTTGCAAACAAAGTTGGACTCGGTCCACAAATTGCTGGCACACTTGCTGGATTATTTTCCGGAGTTTTATATTCGTTACCAATTATTGCGGGAACTTTTGTTGACAGATTCGGATTTAGAAAAAGTTTGATGATTTGTTTTGCAATATTTACAATTGGCTACGCTTTAATCGGATTTGCCGGGATGGGATTCAGTCAATCGATAATTGCAGTTACAGGAAAAACTCCATATATAATTTCTGTACTTCTTCTTACTGCAATTGGCGGTTCACTTATAAAACCTTGCATCGTCGGGACTGTTGCTAAAACTTCTCAGCCAACTGTAAAATCTTTGGGATATTCGATTTATTATATGTTGGTAAATATTGGTGGTGCAATTGGTCCAATGATTGCGTTACAAGTTCGTGAAGATTTAGGAATCGAATTTGTTTTGATTATGTCATCTATAACCTCTTTTTTAATGTTATTGGGAACTTTTTTCTTCTATGAAGAACCCGTTAGCAATAAAGATGAAAATAATAAGAATACTTCGATGTTAGTTGTTCTTAAAAACATGTTAATGGTTTTCAAAAATTTGAAGTTTATGGCTTTTCTAACAATTTTTTCTGGATTCTGGATAATGTTTTGGCAGATTTTTTACTCCTTTCCATTTTACATTACTGAAATATTAAAATTTGAAAGATTTGAATTACTCGAAACAGTTGATGCTTGGACAATTATTTTTCTGAGTGTTCCAATAACAGCACTCGCAAAAAAACTTTCACCAATTCTTTCAATGTCGATTGGATTTTTGATAGCAAGTTGTTCATGGTTATTGCTAGCGTATTCTCCTTCAGTTGAAATGGCAATTGCTGCAATGGTTTTATTTGCGATTGGTGAAGTTACGCAAGCGCCAAGATTTTATGAATATGTTGCAGACCTCGCACCTTCAAATCAAGTTGGAACTTTTATGGGATTTGCATTTTTACCGGTTGCAATTGGTTCATTTGTAGCAGGTCCACTTGCAGGGTGGCTTACAATTAATTATTTCAGTGGTGTTTCGCAAAATCCAGCAACTGCTTGGTATATTCTTTCTGCAATTGGATTTGTTTCAACTGCTGGCATGTTATTATATAATTATTTTTTTGTTGTAAGATTACAAAAGAAAGCTTTATCATGAAAAAAATAGTTTTATTTATTTATCTATTTTTTTATTCTCAACAATTAATTTCACAGTTTAAAGATGCTGAACAAATTATTGATGCCATTCAAATCAAATACGATGAGATAAAAGATTACACTGCTACAATTGAAGCAGCTGTTGATTTAGAGAGAATAAAAGTTCCGAAGATGGATGTTAAAATATATTTTAAGCAACCTGATAAATTTCATATAGAATCAAAAAATTTTGCAATGATTCCGCGTGAGGGAGTGGTAATAAACCCAGCTGAATTGTTAAATAAATTTAATGCTAAACTTTTGGGAATTGAACAATTGAATTCGAGGCCGGTTTATAAAATTCAACTCACTCCAAAATCGGAGCAGAAACTAATATCTCTTGAGAGTTACGTCTATATCGATCAGGAAAATATATATATCGCAAAACTTGAATCTACTCCTTCTGAAGGTAGAACAATTGTTATAAATTTTTCTCAAAGTTTAGTCCAAAATAAATATTACCTCCCTTCTAAAATATTTGTAAAGTTTGAAAACGCAGAAACAAATCCATCTCAACGACTTCCCAGAAGTGGAAGCGTTACTATCTCCTACAAGAATTACCTATTAAATACAGGTCTTTCTGATTCGTTGTTTACTAAAAAATCCAACAACCTAAAATAATTTATCTCTTCTCTTGACTAGCAAATAATCTTTCTATAGATTTAGGTTAACCTAAATCTATGTCAACAGTCAGTATAGAAAATTATTTAAAAAGCATTTACCATCTTCAGCAATCTGGGGAAAGGGTTTTTACAACTTCACTGGCAAATAGATTAAACATTGCCCCTGCTTCTGTTACCGAAATGCTACAAAAACTTTCTCTTCAAGGATTGTTGGTCTATGAAAAATATCGTGGAGTCAAATTACTTGATAAAGGAAAAGTTCGGGCTCTTAAAATAATTCGTAAACATCGTTTGTGGGAAATGTTTTTAGTCAAACATTTAGATTTTAAATGGGATGAAATTCACGATGAGGCTGAAAAATTTGAACATATAATGTCCGATAAAATGGAAGCTAAAATTGATAAGCTTTTGAATTTCCCAATTTTTGATCCACATGGAGATCCAATCCCAGATAAAAACGGATATTTTGCTTCTCGTAATATTTTACCATTAACTAGCGTGGTTGATTCTAAGAATGTAAAAATAACTCGACTTGATGATTCTTCTCCAAAAATACTTCGTTGGGCAAATATAAATAAAATCGGTTTAGGTAATATTTTATATGAAGTTCAAAATAATAAAGCAAAAAGTAATCTTACATTTACCCATAGCAATAAAAATATTCTACTTGATTATTCTTTAGCGAAAAATATTTACGTGCAGGAGATTTTCTAATGAGATTATTTAAACACGTTGATACAAACCGACATTCACTTGATGAGGTTTACTCGACTGTTGACACTACAAATAAAGTTGGATTTTGGAGATCGTTTTTTGCATTCGCAGGTCCTGGCTATCTTGTAAGCGTTGGTTATATGGATCCCGGAAATTGGGCAACCGATATTGCCGGTGGAAGTAAATTTGGTTACACATTAGTTTGGGTTTTGTTAATGTCAAATTTAATGGCAATTCTTTTACAAAGTTTTTCAGCGCGACTTGGAATTATTTATGGAAAAGATCTCGCACAAGCTTCTCGCGAACATTATCCCGCATATATAAATATTCCTTTATATGTACTTGCAGAAATTGCAATCGCAGCGTGTGATTTGGCAGAAGTTTTAGGTCTCGCAATTGGATTAAACTTATTATTTAATATTCCATTATTGTGGGGAGTTTCCATTGCACTACTCGATTGCATTTTACTTTTGCTGATCCTTAGACTTGGGATACGGAAAATGGAAGCATTTATTATTTCGATGATTTCAATTATAGGAATGTGTTTTGTGGTTGAAATGTTTTTTATCAAACCCAAACCGTTAGAAATTTTAACAGGTATTATGCCATCAATTCCAAATATGGATGCATTATATATTACGATGGGAATAATTGGTGCAACTGTAATGCCACATAATTTATATTTACATTCTTCACTCGTTCAAACACGACGATTTAATCAAGACGATGAAGGTAAAAGACGCGCATTGAAATTTAATATTTTTGATTCAGTGATCGCATTAAATATTGCACTTTTTATTAACGCAGCAATTTTAATTTTAGCTGCAGTTGTATTTCATCAAAGTGGGAGGTTTGAAGTTGCAGATATTACAGACGCGCACAAATTATTAGAACCACTTTTGGGAACAAGCCTTGCACCAACATTATTTGCAATTGCATTAATTGCATCGGGACAAAGCTCTACAATCACCGGTACTTTGGCCGGACAAATAGTTATGGAAGGATATTTAAATTTGAGAATTGTCCCTTGGCTTCGAAGATTAATGACACGCTTATTTGCTGTAGTCCCTGCATTTTTAGTAATTTATTTTATGGGAGATGATAAAACAGGAGAACTTTTAATTTTAAGTCAAGTCATATTAAGTATTCAACTCGGCTTCGCAGTAATCCCACTAATACATTGGGTTAGCGATAAAAAGAAAATGGGAACTTTTGAAATTTCATTATTACAAAAGGTTCTTGCGTGGTGTGTTGCAATTATTATTGTTTCACTAAATATTAAATTAGTTTACGAAGAAGGGTTATTATTTATTTCTGCATTAGGAGGTCAATCTTTATGGGTACCAATAATTATTGGTTTATCTATCTCGGGGTTATTGTTACTTTTGTATATCACATTTGAACCATTATTAACTAAAAAAGAAATTATAAAAGAAGTTACATTGCCACATAAAATGCTTGAAGAATTGAAAATCGAAATTGGTAAAGCATATTCCAATATTGCAATTACAATTGATTTTTCAGCTATTGATGAGAAAACAATTTCATTTGCACTAAATCAAGGTGGTAATAATTCAACTTATCATTTAATACATGTTGTAGAATCTGCTGGTGCGATATTCAGCGGAAATAAAACTTCGGATCTCGAAACTCGAAAAGACTATGAATCACTTGTAAAATACTCTGATTCATTAATTAAGGCTGGCTATAAAACTGAAGTTCACTTGGGATTTGGCAATCGTTCTAAAACAATTATAAAGTTTGTGCAAAATTCTAATTCCGAAATTCTTGTAATGGGTGGACATGGCCATAGAGGATTAAAAGATATTATTTTCGGAAGCACCGTTACAGCCGTCAGACACAAATTAAAAATTCCTGTAATAATTGTAAAATGAGAAAATTAATTTGTTTACTTATTTTAAGTAAAACATTAATTTTATCTCAAGAATTCAGCAAAGCTATCGAGGATAATTCTTTTTTAATTGAAGAAGGAATTAACCAGGAAGAGGGGGTTGTTCAGCACATTTCTACAATTGACTTTGGGAAAAGTGATCAAACATTTTCTTTTACACAGGAGTGGCCTCTGTTAAGCCAAACTCATCAATTGAGTTACACAATTAATTCAAATAACAATACGGCATTTCCACAGAAAGTAGGAATTAATTACAGATATCAAATTGATTTTCCAAACCCAAATATTAAATTTGCACCTCGTTTTTCTTTCTTTTCTCCAATCAATAAAAATAATAAAGAGCAATCTTTTTATCAATTTAATCTTCCAACATCATACAGGGCATCGGAATATTTCTATTTTCATCTGAATGCCGGTTCTTCATTCTCTAAAAATAATTTTCCCGAATCGTTTGTTGGGGGGAGTTCGATCTGGCTATTTAATGAAACAAATAATTTTCTTTGTGAGTTTATTTTTGAAAAAAACGGAGCTGTAAATACTTTCACTATCAATCCTGGTTTACGAAACGCAATCAATATCAACGATTTACAAATTGTAACTGGGCTTTCATTCCCAATAGTTTTTGAAGATAATATTGACCGAAGAATTTTATTATACCTTTCTTTTGAACATACCTTTTAATAGTTATTTATTTTATTATTAAGGGAAGTTTAACATCTCCGTCTGTGTCAAATGCTTGCGTTTTATCTCCGGAATCATAATGCCTTAGAATTACTCGTAAATATCCTTTTGCAGAGCCACTGCCAGAAATAATTAAATTAAAAGTTTGTCCAACATCTTTCCCGTTTCCATCTTTGTTTAAATTATTTATTGTAATTCTTGATTCAATTCCATCAATCGCTGAAAAAACAAACATATGTTCGTTTGGCAATCCTTTTATTTCTGATGAAAGATCAATTGTTGGCGTAACAGATTCATCATAAAGAAATACTTCCCCTAAATAAGTTTTACCAGAAGTAACTCGCAATGTGTCTTCGGTAATTGTTTTACCTTTTACTTTGGTTGTATCTCTTGCAATAGCAAATGTTGAATCGGTACCACTTTTAAGAATTACTTTTATGGTTGTTAGTACATCATGCTCATCAATACCAACTGAAGTTGGATTTTTTTCTTTACAAGATGTCAAAATAAGTACAAATATTAACATGGTGAATAAAAATATATTTTTTGTTTTCATTGTTTATTTTTTTTAAAATGTGAATAAAAATTTAAGTGAAATATCTCTTCCTGTATTATTAATAAAGTAACGGAATCTGTTTAAATACTCACGATATTTTGTATTAAGTAAATTATTTACTCCCAACTGAATTTTAATTTGGCTTGAGTTTGTTTCAATTCTGCCGGAAAAAAACAAATCGATCGTTGTATAACTATTTGGTGGCGGAAGATAATCTGTGCTTGTTGTAGTTTTTTGTTTTTGAACATAATTAATATTTATATCGGCTGAAATATCTTTGAAATAAAATAAATCTGGAAGATGAAAATGCGGAGTTATACGATATCTATTTCCCGGCATTCCGTATAAAAGTTCACCGGAATCAGAAATTTTTCCAATCACAATACCAATATCTCCTTTAATTGAAATTTCTTCAGTTATTTCATATTCAAGACTTCCATCAAATCCATGAATAGTTACATCGCTTTGGCGATATTCAAAAGTTGGAAACACACCAATAATAGTTAATGTCGGGTTTTCTCGCGGAAATAAATATATATAATTTGCTATTCTATTATTAAAGATATTTATTCCGCCATGTACTCCTCCGAAATTCAAATGTGTTGTTATATCTCCGGCAATACTTTTTTCTGGATGTAATTTAGAATTACCTATTTCGTATTGAGCAGAACCATGATGAACGCCGTCGCTATATAATTCATTTGCAGAAGGAGCTCTACTTGCGCTGCTTAAAGTAGCTCCAATTTGTATTTGTTCAGAAGTTAAATACTCAAGTGAAACGATTCCGTTTAAAGTTTCATAATCAATTGTAGTTGGTTTGAGGTTTGAGTTTTTAGAAAAATATAGATCTCTCCATTCTTTAGAATATCGACTTCCAATACTCACTCCAAGATTTTCTGATTTCCATTGTTCAATTAAAAATATACTTGAAGTATAACTTCTGTGATTTGGCACGAGAATACTTTTTCCTTCACTAATATTTCCCTGTCGATTCCCACTAATTCCTGCAACCCCATTTATTAAACCAAATGGCAAATGTTTATATTTTAATTCAACATTATAAGTTGTTAATGTCATGTCCATCGAAGCAACCACCCTTGACTTTAAATGTCCATCAAATTCTTGACGTTTATTTTTTTGCCAACCATAAGTAAAATCAATTATACCTGGAATTAATTCTGAACTTGCCGCATGAAATGATAAAAGATCATGATTTACTTTTTGACTTGGATCTTTTATTTCGTACGAAAAAGGATTATTGATTTCCGGCTTACCTCTTTCAATTGCACGAAGCATATCATCATAACTACCAATATGAGATCCGGAATAAATTCCTAATTCGTTTCCAAAATGGCTGAAATAAGTTTCCGCAAAATGATCTTCACTTCCATATTTTATTCCGAATGATCCATTTACTTCCCGAAATCCACTATTAGTAATATAATATTCTGGTGTTTGAGAGTCCCCCGCATATCTTCCACTAATTTGCGTTTGCCAACTTAAAGGAAGATTTTCAAAAGCTCCATCCAAAATCATCGAACCGGATAGTTGTCTATTATTTGAAAATAAATTTCCAATAACAGTACCATTAATTCCCGGTTCATTTCTAAAATTTCTCGGATCAAATTTAATTACACCACCGAGAGCACCATTCCCATATTCCACACTTGACGCACCCTTTATTACATCAACTTTAGTTGGCGAGAATGGATCAATTTCCGGTGCGTGTTCGTTCCCCCATTGTTGTCCTTCAATTGGGACCCCCGCATTAATCACAACAATTCTCTGGCTATGAAAACCTCTGATGACAGGTTTACTTATTGACGGTCCAGTTGAATAACTAGTAATCCCGGGAATTCCTTCTAAAATTGTTGAAACGGTTTGTCCTCGCAGCATTTCAATTTCCTTTAAAGACATAGTTGTTACAGATTGTCCAATTCCTAAAAGTTCTGAATTATATTTTTCACCAACAACATGCATTTCACCAAGATGAATATCTTGTTCTTCAAGTGAATATTTCAAGAACAAATTATTTTTAACTTCTATTTTTTTAGATACAGTTTTATATCCTAATAATTGAATTGAAATATAATAACTGCCACTTTCAATTTTATCAATTATAAATTCACCAACTGAGCTTGTAGTTGTACCTCTTTGTAAGTCCTTAATAAAGACATTTGCATTTTCAATTGGTTTGCTGGATAAACTATCAACAACAACTCCTTTAAGTTGAAATTTTTCTTGTGCCTGTGTAAATGTTAAAATAAATATTAAAAATATAATATAACGACGCATGATTTTCTTTTAAAAATGAATTTTGAATTAAAACTACTACTTTGGAAAAACTAGATAGAAATTATTAGAGGTGGGCCATGCTTCGCAAACGAAGAGTTGAAATAGGATTTTTTTACAAAATCGTTAACTGGTAATTTTTGAGTATATAATGATTTTTTGTAGGTACCAAAGTTGAATGAAGAGGAAACAACAAATTGTTTTAAAGTGTGAAGGTTAAATTGACATTCAATATTTTTTTTGGGCAGTTTATGTTCACAAGTTGGGGTTGAATCTGTGTGTGTAGAAATTATTTCAACTGGATTTAATTTATTAATAATTATTTCATTTTCGGCATGTAATGCAGGATGAATTATAAACCCAACTATAAAATTAATTAGAAAAATAAAACGACAAAGTGCAATTGCTTTTTTCATATATCAAATATACACAATATAATAAATAATTTATTTAATTACACTTACTATTTTTCTCCACTCTTTATACCACACTCCAAATTTCCACCAATTACTAATGGAGCTATTTTTCATTGCACTAAACGTACTTCGCCAAACAAAGTATAGGCTATTTAAATCTGCTGCAAGAATTCAAGTAATTTGAAAAATGCTTTTGCTCTATGGCTATAAATGTTTTTTTCAGATAAATCCATCTCTGCGTAGGTTTTATTACTTCCCTTTGGAATAAAAATAGAATCATACCCAAAACCATTTATTCCTTTTTGAGTTTCGATTATTTGCCCTTCAACGGATCCTTCGCAAGTTTTTAAAATACCATTTCCAATAATTGCAATTGAGGTTTTAAATCTTGCAAACCTTCTTCTCGGAGGAACTCCTTTTAGTTCGTCTAAAAGTTTTTGAACATTGTCGTTGTACGTTGCATTTTCTCCGGCATATCGTGCGGAATAAACTCCCGGCGCTAAATTTAAATAGTAAACTTCAAGCCCGGTATCATCTGACATTGTAAGCATTTTAGTAGCTTCAAATGCTTCTTTCGCTTTTTTTATTGAATTTCCTTCTAATGTAGGTTGATCTTCAACTGTTTTAAATATGTTCGGAAAATCTAAAAGCGATTTAGTTTTAAATAAATTTTTTGGCAGCAAAGAAATTATTTCGCTCAGTTTATCTCTATTATTTGTTGCAATTAATAATTCCTTCATTTTACTATTTGACAATTAATTCTATTCCATTTTTTAAATTTGAAATACCAATAACCTCAATTTTTTTGAACTTCTGAGTTTTACTTTCTTGCTGTGGAATAATAATTTTTTTGAAGCCGAGTTTTTCCGCTTCGAGAATTCTTCTTTCCATTTGAGCAACTGTCCGAATCTCACCACCAAGTCCAACTTCACCAATAATAACATAATCCTGTGAAATTGGTTTATCTGTAAGTGAAGAAACCACAGCGCTAATTATTCCAAGATCTGCAGCGGGTTCATCAATTCTAATTCCACCTGCAACATTTACAAATACATCGTGAGCTCCCATTCGATAGCCGAGTCTTTTTTCCAAAACAGCCAGTAACATTTGCAAACGACGAAGATCAAATCCAGTAACCGTTCGCTGTGGCATTCCATAATTTGTAGGTGTAACAAGCGCTTGAACTTCAACAAGCAATGGGCGAGTTCCTTCGAGAGTTGCAACAACTGCTGAACCGGATACATTATTCGACCTGTTTGCTAAAAATATTTCTGAGGGATTTGAAACTTCGCGTAAACCATTATCTCGCATTTCAAAAATTCCAATTTCGTTTGTCGAACCATATCTATTTTTTAATGAACGAAGAATTCTATATGCATAATGTCTTTCTCCTTCGAATTGCAAAACAGTGTCAACCATATGTTCGATCACACGAGGTCCGGCAAGCGTTCCATCTTTTGTAACGTGACCAACTAAAAGCATAGAAATATTTTTTTCTTTTGCGAGTGAGGTAATTAGTGCAGTTGATTCTCTCACTTGTGAAATACTTCCGGGAGCAGATTCTAATTGCGGGTAATACATTGTTTGAATTGAATCGATAATTACAACAGAAGGCATTTCACGTTCAATTACTTCTCTAATTATTTCTAAATTTGTTTCAGCGAGAAGTTTAATATCTCTGTTACTTTTTGTAAGTCGCTGCATTCGCAATTTAATCTGCTGAATAGATTCTTCTCCGGTTACATACAATACTTTCCCGAGTTGTATTCCTTCAGCAATTTGAAGCATTAAAGTTGATTTACCAATTCCGGGATCACCGCCAATTAAAACTACAGAGCCAGTAACAATTCCACCACCGACGACGCGATCAAATTCTCCGATGCTTGTAAATATTCTGATATCAATTTGAGATTGAATATCATTAATTGAAACAGGATTAATATTTGAATCGACCGAACTATGTTTCTTCCCTCTTTTTGATTCGACAACTTCTTCAACAAATGTATTCCACTCATTGCAATTTGGGCATTTCCCAATCCATCTTGGTGAAAGATATCCGCATTGCTGGCATAAATATTTTGTAACTAATTTTGGACTCAAGGATTTCCTTTAATTAAATGAACAAGCCATAAACTCAACTCCGGTACATAAGTTATAATCATTAACGAAATAAGTAATGTAATAATAAATGGTACTGTAGCAATTGTTATATCTACAATTGATTTTTTAAATCTAAAACTTGAAATGAAAAGATTCAAACCAACTGGCGGAGTCAAATATCCAATTTCAAGATTTGTGAGAAAAATTATTCCAAGGTGAATTGGATCAATCCCATAAAGTTTAGCAACGGGAATTATTAATGGAACAACAACTATAATTGCAGAAAATATATCCATCATCATTCCAACAATTAAAAGAAAAATATTCAAAATAATTAAAAATAAATATTTGTTTGAAATAAAAGTTGAAACTAATTCAAAAAGTTTTTGAGGAACTTCCTGGTCGATTAAATAACTTGTTAATCCCATTGCAGAAGCGAGAATCATTATAATTGCACCGACAAGCACAACGCTTTCAACCATTATTTTTGGAATATCTTTTGTTAATGATAGATCTTTATAAATCCAAACTTCAACTATAAAAACATAAAACGCAGATATTGCTGCAGCTTCAGTTGCAGTAAACCAACCATTATAAATCCCGCCAATAACTATTATTGGGAGAGGTAATTCCCACTTAGCAGCTTTGCTACTTTTTATAAATTCAGAAAATTTAAATGGTTTTTTTGCAACATGCTCCGAAAGTCCTTGACGAATACTATAAATCGAGAGAGCAACAATAAGTAATGTTCCAGGGAGTAATCCAGCAATAAAAAGTTTATCAATTGAAACTTCACTGACAATTCCATATAAAATTAATGGAAGACTCGGCGGGAATAATAAACCAAGACTTCCAGAAGTTGTAATTAATCCGAGTGCAAATTTTTCCTGATATTTTTCTGAAAGTAAAATTGGATATAATAATCCACCAAGTGCAACAATTGTAATTCCGGAACCGCCAGTTAAAGCTGTAAATACTGCGCAAGTCATTAAAACAACAATTGCCAAACCACCTGGCAACCAACCAATTAGCGATTGCGTCAAAGCAACTAATCTATTTGGCGCTTTACTTTCTGCAAGAAGATATCCGCTGAATGTAAATAATGGGATTGCCAATAAAACCGGTTGGCTTGCGAGTCGATAAAGTTCAACAATAATTACTGCAAAAGGGATTTCAAGATTTGAGAATCCGAGAATTGAAAATGAACCAATAATTGTAAAGAGTGGTGCGCCAATTAATAAAAGTAAAACGATTAATAAAATAATTAATATCGTCATTGATGACTCACTGGCAATGACCAATTTTTATTAATTATTTCTTTTATTTTAATTATTAAGGAAAGTAAAAAACGAAACGCCATTACTAAATAGCCAGTTGGTATTATTATTATAAAATACCAAATGGGAATATTTAATAATAAATTTCCTCCTGTTTCTTTCTCTAATAATAAAAATTCGTAGGAAGCAATAAATAAAATGTAGCAAATGTAAGTTGCAAAGAGCGAAATTATTATTGACAGTATTTTTTTTGTTTTGTCGGGAAGATATTTTGTAATTACCTCAACACTTATATGTCTATTTTCGTCTGTTGCAACAATTGCCCCGAGAAAACCAATCCATAAAACTAAATGCCGTAGAAATATATCGCCCCATTCAATGCTTGTTTCAAAAATGTTTCGTAATAAAATTTGAAATATTGCCATTACAATCATGCAACTCATTATTGAAACGATTGTCCACCTTGTTAAAATGGTAATTAATTTATTTAGTTTTAGAAAAAAAACCATTTATTTATTTTGAGTTGTTTTTTTTCGTTCTAAATTCTTGTAATGAATTTTCAACTCGGCTTAGAAAATCATTATCATATAAATTTCCAACAAGCATTTTTCTAGCATTTTTTCCTACTTCTTCGCAAATATTTTTTTCCTGATCATTAACTAAACTTGTAAATATTATTTTTGCATTCTTCAACGATTGAAGTGATTTACGATTATCATCGCGACTTAATTCTGTAAGCTTTCGCATATATATTTTCCCATTTCGTAATAATATTTCCTGATGCTCGGGAGAAAGTTTATCGAATTCTTTTTTGGAAATTACAACTGAACCAGCAGCATCTGCAAGTGGAAAATCCAACATATATTTTACTGTTGTAAACCACTGCAATGAAATTGCTGCGAGCGGCGAAGTATAAAATCCATCAATCAATTTTGTTTGAAGTGAAGTCATAACATCTGTAATTGAAAGCGGGATAAAATTAGCATTCAACGATTTAAATGTTGCTTCTGCAACAGGATCTCCTTCCCACGCCCACATTTTAATTCCTTTTAAATCTTTTATTTGTTTTATCGGTATGTTGGAAAATGTATAAACAAACCCAACTTCAGCCCAACCAAGCAAAACAAAATTATTTTCTAAAAATGCTTTATTAAATTCCTCTTCATATTTTTGCAAAATAAAATCTACTTCTGAATAAGATCTTAACAAAAATGGTGTGTCAAGAATTCTGACTTTTGGTGCAATTTCTCCCATTCCGACTCCGGTAATTCCTGTGCTGTGATATTGCCCTAAACGGATTTTTCTGATCACATCTTTTTCATCGCCGGCAACACCACCAGGATAAATTTTAAATCCAAGTTTACCTCCCGATTCTTTTCTAACAGCAGCGTCATATTCACGCATAACATTAATCCATGTACTTCCTTCGGGTGCAAGTGTTACAAATTTAATAATGTGTTGTTGCGTAAAAAGTGGAAGTGTAAATAAAATTAAAATGTTAAATAGTTTCATTCGAAATACTCGGTTTGTTTTTCTAATAATAATTTTGCTTTTCTTTTTGAAATAGCATTTACAAGTCGATGTTGTGGAAGAATATCAATTGAAGCTTCAAGTGTTTTATTTAGAAGCGAAATAAATAATCCACTGTTTTGAGTTTGCACCGCATAACTTTTTGCATAATAGATATTTGATAATAAGAATTTCCCTTTTCCAATTGCGATTGCTTTATCAAAATGTGTTTTTGCTAAATCAGGATTTCCACCTAATACTCGAGGTTGCGTAGCAAGAATCGTGCCAAAATAAATATGAGCGCCACCATAAAAATATGATTCATCCTGTTGAATTACAAACTGCATCATTGTATTCACTTTGTATAAATCTTTTATTACTTCCGGATCATTCAAACTTAAATTGATTAAATTTCCCCACGCATTTGCAGTCCAGAAAATTAATGGAACATCCTCTTTTGTAAAATCAATTAAACTATTTTTGAATTCTGAAAGATTTCCGTCAAAATTATTTTTAAATTGATTGTTTTTTTTCAGTACAGATAATCCGAAATCTCTTCCCTTTGAATATAATATTTTTGCTCTTTCCGCATCAACATCTTCCACGAAACCAAGCGCATAACCAGTATATCCTTGGGTTAATAATAAAGAAATTTTTTGGTTGTTAGGATCTGCACGATGAAACCCTTCCAATAATTTTAAATTTGCCGGTAAAGATTTTTCTGCAACATCTAAATCTCCTTCTTCAAACATTGCATCAACACCATGTGAAAGAATTTCTTCTGTCATTCCAACTGTTATACTGGATAATGTAGAACAGCCATAATTAAAAACGGTAAAAATAATAGTTAAAATAAAGGGATAAATGGTTCGCATTCAAAAAAAATAATCAAATATGTCACTATATCCAATTATGTATTTGAGTTGCTTTAAAAAGGTAATACTCATAGTTTTCAATAATTATTTCTAAAAACTTATGATTAACAAAATAAATCAGTCCCTACTTGTAGTTGTATTTTCGATTACTTCGATATTTGCACAATCATCTTTACTACAATCCGGACCAATGGTTGGATATAGCGAAATGACAGAGGTTGTACTTTGGGTACAAACAACTGAAAGCGCAAATGTTCAATTCAGATATTGGGCAAAAGATAATTCTTCAAAAAAATTATTATCGGAAATTATACAAACTCCTGACGAAAAATATTTTACAGCTCACGTAGTTTTAAAAAACTTACAGCCCGGCACTTTTTATAATTATGAACTTCTAATAAATAACACATTAGTAACTATTCCATACTTGTTACAATTTCAAACACAAAAACATTGGCAGTGGCGAACTCCTCCTCCAGACTTTTCGTTTGTGTTTGGTTCATGTGTCTATGTAAATGATGCACCTTTCGATCGTCCCGGGAATCCATACGGTGCAGAAATTCCTATTTTCGATGAAATATTAAAACAAAAACCAGATTTTATGCTTTGGCTCGGCGATAATATTTATTATCGCGAAGGGGATTGGTATTCAAAATCTGGGATGTCTTATCGTTACACAAATTCTCGTTCATATAAACCAATGCAAGCTTTGCTCGGTTCGGTTCATAATTATGCAATTTGGGATGATCATGATTATGGAAGAGATAACGATGATAGAAGTTATAAAATGAAAGATGTAACGCTAGATTTATTTAAGTTGTTTTGGGGAAATAATTCTTATGGAACAAAATCAACTGATGGGATTTTCAGTAGATTTATTTGGGGTGATACTGAATTTTTTCTACTCGATGATCGATTTTACCGTTCACCAAATAATTCTCAAAATGATGAAAACAAAACCATGTTTGGAAAAGAACAATTAGGTTGGCTTAAAGATGCGCTAATCAATAGTGATGCCACTTTCAAATTTATTGTAAATGGAAATCAAATTCTAAATACAAATTCTAAAAAGGAATGCCTTTACATGTTTCCTAATGAATACAAGGATTTAATGAGTTTTTTGAAAAATAATAAAATCTCAGGTGTAATTTTTCTTTCCGGCGATTTACACTATAGTGAAGCACTTCAATTATCAGACAGTACTTTTTATCCGTTAAATGAATTTACCTCTTCATCGATAACTGCAGGATTAGATCAAAAACCAATGACACAAAATAATTTAAGACTGCCAAATAGTTTTGTAAATGACAAACATAATTTTTGCGTTGTTAAAATTAATGGACCAAAAGAAAATAGAGTTGCAATAATTGAATTTCTAGATTTTACTGGCGCTTCAAGATGGAAGATGGGGGTTCCCGCCAATTCATTAAAGGTTAAACCTTCAAAATGAAAAATGTTGAAGTCTAACATTCTCATTATTGAGGATGAAAAAAAATTATCTTCGTTACTTTCACGCGCACTTACTCAAGAAGGATATTCAATAGATATTGCTTTAGATGGTTTAACTGGTGAGAAAAAAGTTTTATCGGATAATTTTCATTTAATAATTATAGACGTCATGCTTCCACATAAAGATGGTTTGTCAGTTATTTCATCTTTTAGAGCTATTCACATTAATACTCCTGTTCTAATAATAACTGCAAAAGGTGAAATCGAAGATCGAATTAAAGGACTTGATATTGGTGGAGATGATTATTTAGTAAAACCATTTGCGATCAGTGAACTTCTTGCTCGTGTGAGATCGTTGCTTCGTCGATCTTCGTCAACTGTTCAAAAAACAATTCGTGTCCAAGATTTAACACTCGATCTTGTAAAACGAAAAGTATCTCGAGGTAAAAATTTTATCGATTTATCTTCTCGCGAATTTGCATTATTAGAATATTTTATCACAAATAAAGATAAAATTATAACTCGTTCAACTTTGTGTGAACACATTTGGAATTATAACTTCGATACTGGAACTAATTTAGTTGACGTATATGTAAATCATTTAAGAAATAAAATTGACATTGGCTATAAAAATAAATTTCTCAAAACTATCCGCGGAGTTGGATATCAATTTGTAAGTAAATTAAATTAATGTTCTCATTCTCCTCTATAAAAACACGGCTTACTCTTTGGTACACAGTAATATTATGTGGTACGTTGATTTTATTTGGGACTGTTGCTTTTTTTACAGCAGAAACACAGTTATTCAAAAACCTCGATTTGTCACTTAGCAATGAAGTAGTTTGGCTAAAAAACTTTATCGAACCAAAAGCAAAACGAGTTCGTCTAAAAAAACAACGTTCACTTCAAACAAGGCAAGAAGCTGATTCAATTCTTCTTGCAAAAAAAGTTAGCCGAACAAAAGAACAATTTATTGTTGAAGAAGATACAACCGAATTTGATGTAATATGGAATCAAATTTATGAACACACATTACTAAGTCAAAAAAAACAATTAATACAAATTGAAGATCGAAATGGCGATCTTTTATACAAATCTTACAGTTTGGGTGAAGGAACTTTATCATTCGAATCAATTCCGGTAAACACTACAAAATTAGTTACAATTTATGATTCAAGTGGGAGGCCATTGCGATTAGCGATTTATCAAAGTCGCTATGCAAAAATATTAGTTGCCTATCCCGAATCTGATGTTTACGAAGTTTTGAATAGTTTATTTTCAGTTTTACTTTTATTGGTTCCGGTTGTCGTACTTGTTTCAATTTTAGGTGGATATTTTCTTTCAAATCGTTCTTTGCGGCCGGTTGAAAATATTAACTTAACTGCAAGAAGTATAACTGCAACAAATTTAAATCAACGACTTCAAAAAGGAATTGTTGATGACGAAATTAGCCGACTTGCTGATACAATAAATGAAATGTTTGATCGTCTTCAACAATCATTTGAACAGATGAAACAATTTTCTGCAGATGCTTCTCACGAACTTAGAACTCCACTTACAATTATTCGTGGTGAAATTGAATTAGCACTTTCGTCAAAACAATCTGTTGAAGAATATCGCCGAACATTAGCAAGTGTTCTTGAAGAAACAATTCGCCTTTCTACCATTACCGATGATCTTCTCACACTTGCACAATCTGAAAGAAACGATCTCCAATTTAATAAAGAAACTATTTCAATCACCTCTATAATAACAGAACTCTTCGAAGATATAACTTTGCTTGCAAGTGAGAAAAATATTCAAATTACAAAAAAGCAAATTGATGAAATTCAAATAGTTGGTGATTCAATTCGTCTTCGTCAATTATTTTTAAATATCCTCGATAACTCAATTAAATATACACACCCCAATGGAAATGTTTCAATTTCACTTTTGCAAAAAGATGGTTTTGCGGAATTTATTGTTGAAGATTCTGGGATTGGAATAGCAATTGATGATTTAACAAAAATATTTGACCGATTTTATAGAGCCGATAAAGGACGATCGCGCTCACAAGGGGGAACAGGATTAGGTCTTTCAATCGCAAATTGGATTGCGAAAATTCATAACGGAAAAATTTCTGTTCAAAGTGGAATTGGGAAAGGCTCAACATTTATTATTTCAATTCCATCTGTAACAAAATAATAATGTTGTATATTCGTTTAATCTATTTTTTATAATTTATTTAAAAGAAAATTTATGTCAATCACAACATCAAATCAAAACGAACTTTCCCGAAGATTGAGTTTAACTTCTGCCATTTTTATTGTGGTTGGTTCTATGATCGCTTCAGGTATTTTTTTAACACCACAAAATGTTGCTGCAAGTGTTCAAATTCCAGGCATAATGATTTTTGTTTGGATTTTAACAGGGTTTTTAACTTTAGCAGGCGCACTTACAAATGCTGAAATTGCAAGTATAATTCCGGAAGCTGGCGGACAATATGTTTTTTTTCGAGTAACATACAATGACCTTGTTGCGTTTCTTTATGGATGGACAACTTTTATTGTTTACCAAACCGGTTCAATTTCTGCAATCGCAGTAGCATTTGCAAGATACCTCGGTTATTTTGTTGATCTTCCACATTTATCGCCTGAACTAGAAGCGTGGCAACTTCCATTTATTGGAAATATTTATCCATTAAAAGATATTGGTGTAAGCTTAGTTGCAATTTCTGCAATTATTTTATTAGCAATTGTAAATTATTTTGGTGTCCACTTTGGCGGATTCATTGTAACGCTTTTTACAATTTTAAAGGTTCTTGCAATTGGTGCAATAATTACACTTTCTTTTTCATCTGGCATGGGAAATGTAGAAAATTTTTTCCCACTTTGGGGAGTTCCACCTAACGGAGCTTTAGTTGGTGCAATTGGTGTTGCAATGATTGCAACCCTTTGGTCATACGATGGTTGGAATAGTATTACTTATCTTGCAGGCGAAGTTAAAGAACCACAAAAAAATATCCCACGTGCAATAATTATTGGTACAATTACTGTTATTATAATTTATGTACTCACAAATTTAGCTTATCTCTATATTTTACCAATTGAGAAAATTGCAACTTCAAAACTTGTTGCTGCCGATGTTATGGATACTTTATATCCTAGTTATGGCGGCGCAATAATATCAATAATGGTTATGATTTCGACTTTTGGTGCAGTAAATGCAACTTCACTTACAACTGCAAGAGTATTTTTTGCAATGGCAAAGGATAAATTATTTTTTAAAGGAATTGAAAAAGTTCATCCAAAATATAAAACGCCTGGAAGAAGTTTAATGGTTCAGGCAATTTGGGCGTCGGTCTTAACTTTAACTGGAACCTATGATCAAATTTTTACTTATGTAATTTTTGCCGGTTGGATTTTTTATGCAATTGGCGGGTATGCGGTTTTTATTCTTCGTAAAAAAATGCCGGAGGTTAAAAGAGAATATAAAGTCCCGGGTTATCCTTATGTTCCAATAATATTTATACTTGTTGCAACTTGGTTTGTTATAAATACGATTATAACTCAAACTACAGATTCAATAGTTGGATTGTTTTTGGTTTTAGCAGGAATTCCTTTTTACATGTATTGGAAAAATCAAATTAAGAAGAGCGCAAATTCCTAATAATCTCCACCGAGCGAAAAGTAATATCTCGGCTTAGAAAAGTTTTGAAGATTATAAGTCCACGCAACATCTATTTTTAATGGAAGTCCGAAGAAAATAAATCGCGTTCCAACTCCCATTCCCATAAGTAAATCTTTCATTTCCGATTCTCCATTTGCATTTTTAGAGACACCTTTATAATATTTATCATCTGTCCAGGAAGAACCAATATCAACAAACGCAGCTCCCATAATATTTTGCAATGCTATCGGGACTCCGCCGGCTACAAGAAGCTGAATCAACTGAAACCGATATTCATTATTTAGAAGTAAATATTTTGTTCCATTTTTTACGTTGTAATTAAAACCACGCATCGGTAAAACCGGTGTTAAAAAAACATAATCTTCAACGTTTTCAATTGGAATTCTATTATTGTCGAATGTATAATTAATCCATCCTTCAGTTCCTCCGAGAAAGAAATGCTGTGGATTTTTTCCGAAACTAAATCCAGATGCAACGCGCGATGCAATTGAACTTGTTCTAAAGAGTCGAATATAATTTCGAAAATCAAAAGTTAGAGTTTTAAAATCAAGGGAGTTCGCTCCTTTAAATGGTGAAAAACTAAAAGTTAAATTAAATCTCTTTCCATTGTTTGGAGAAAGTATCCACCATAAAGAATTATCGTGCACAAAACTTATTGATGGTATAATTAATTCGCGTCTTTGTGTAGCGGCTGGAGGAAATTCCATAGATTCACGCGATATATTTAAAAACATCAAACTCCCATCGACTCTGTTAAATTTATCAAATGGATAAGTTGCCATTGCGGCAAATCCCCAATTTCGAAAACGGAATAATCCATTAGATAACCATAAATATCTCGCACTATGAAATCCTTGCAAACCATAATCAATTTTTTCAGGAAGATAAAAATAACCGAGAGAGTAATCGCTATTTCGAAGATCTGTTAAAAGATTTGTAACAAAATAAATTTGATGATCGCCCAACATATCACTAAATGCCATTACAGTAGTTCCTTGTACGCCGTAATATGTACTGAAAGCTGTTGTCGCATAAATAATATCTGGAGAAAAATTCAGTTTATAATTTGTAATTCTATAATTTCCTGCTTCATCTATATTATCACTTACTTGTAAAGTTGTATCGATTGAAGTTGTAGGTAATTGAAATTTTAATCCTTCAATTTCACTTGATGAATTACTTAAATCAATTTGAATTGCATCGCCATAAGAAACAATTCGCGGTTCGATTGCTTTGCTTACTGTGTCAGATTTTAAGGAAGCCGAGATTAAAAAGAATTGTTCCTTTCTGAAGTCAGTTTTTTCAAGTGATGTTATTTTTAATTCTTTTTCAAATGGACTTTTAATTAGAAAAATATCAAAACCAGCTTCATTCAAACAAGAAAAAGATAATTTATTTCCATCGCGTGATAATGATAACTGGTAAAGCCCAGTAATTGAATTTGTAATTGGTCTTTCCTGTGAAGTGCCAAGATCTAATTGATAAATATTCCCAATTCCATTTTTATCTGAAACATAAAGAACTGATTTTTTATCTGTAGAAGGAATTGGATTTGTTTCATCACAGAAAGGAGTATTCGTGAGTTGCTTAATAATTCCCGAATTAACATTCGCAGAATAAACATCATATTGCGAATAATTATTTTCCCAAATATTAAAGTTTGCAGTAGTTCGTTTTGATAAATTAATTGAACGATCAGATGAGAAGTAAATTGTCTCACCATCATTTGACCAAGTTGGATCTAAATCAGAAAATACGTCGTTTGTAATATTGCTTATTTTGCGTGTTTTAAAATCAAAAACATACACATCAGATTGCGAGGCAGAATTACCAATAAAAGCAAGTTTGTTATTTGAATGCGACCAATCGACACTAAAAATTCCATCCAGATTTTTAAATGCAAGTTTTTCTTCTTCACCAGTTTCTACATTGATTAACATAATCGCATCTTTATCGCCACTTTTAACAGCGAGTGCAATCCTTTTACCATCAGGAGACCAACTAATTCCTGGCGTTAGTAAATGTAATTCTTCAAAATTTGCAACGCGCTGTCCATTGACTATTTTTTTTATTTTATTATCAATTGTTGAAATAATAAATACATCAAGATAATCGTCTCTGTCGGATATAAATGCAATTTTATCTCCTTGTGGCGAAAGTGCCGGAGAAGTATTGTAAAAATTTCCATCTTTTGAGTGATTCGTTAATTGTTGTGCAAAATCTTTTGGCTCTTCTCTTTTGGCAATGTCCGGCCAGTACGCAACCTTCAATCCTTTTTGCCAATTTTCATTTAGTTCTTTAACTGTTAATCCAATTGCGCTTTTAAATCCATTATCAATACTTCTTAGTCCTTTAATTCGATGAAGTATTTCGGAAATTTTTTGTTCACCATATTTTGTTGCAATGTAATACCAAACGGATTGTCCTGCACGATACGAAAAATATCCACTTAAATTTTCAATCGGTGGAAGATATGTATGTAAAGTTGCATCTCTCATAAACATATCTGAGTTAACATCCCATTCTAAAGAAAGGTATTCTGAAAGTCCTTCGTTGAACCAATGAGGAAGTTGAAGCTGAACATTATTTGAAATAATTGATTGAATTGATCCACCATAAAACATATCATTTAAAACTGCATGCACAAGCTCATGGTGAATAACATGTCGGAACTGTCTATAGTTTCCTTCAAATGGAACAACAACTCTGTTTTTAAATAATTCTGTAACTCCGCCAATTCCTTCATCCATATATTCTGAAATAACATTTGTTTGTTGAAAGTCATTATGCGAATTATAAATCATTATGGAAATTCTGTTTGAAATGGTGTGTCGAATTTTTTTTGAAATAGCTCCGTAAGCTGATTCCGCTGATTGCGCAGTAAACTTTGAAAGGTATTCTCCTTTTTCATAATAATAAATATCAAAATGCTCAGTTTGAATATACGACCAATTAAAGTTTTTATATTGAACTTTGTTCTTCCCAAAAACAACTTCCTGAGAATAAGTTGGTTGATTACTCCAGAAAGTAAATATTATAAATAAAGCGATTTTAAAATTTCTTTTTAGCATATAGTAATTGAATTTATCGTTTTTTTCTTTTAATATGAAGTGCTTTAATTGGACTTTTATTGTCGCTCATAATATTAAAGTCAATTTTTTTAGTTTCGGGATTTACTGAAATTATTTTAACCTTAATTTTATCTCCCAATCTATACATTTTACCGGTTCGTTTACCAATTAAAGAATATTTCGCTTCGCTATATTCATAATAATCATCTTTTAGAGTCCTGGCATGAATTAATCCTTCAACTAATGTTTCATTTAATTCAACAAAGAAACCAAAATTCAACACTCCGGAAATAATTCCCTGGAATTCTTTCCCAATATGATTTTTCATGTATTCAATTTGCATGATTTTAATTGTGTCTCGTTCGGCTTCTTGTGCTAATTTTTCGCGTGCCGAAGAATGTTGACACATTTCTTTTAATTCTTGATTTGAATAGAGAAGATGTTGAACTTCATCTTTATTATTTTTTTTAGTTAAATAATGATGAAGCAATCTATGAACTAGTAAATCTGGATATCTTCTTATTGGAGATGTGAAATGTGTATAATCATCAAATGCCAATCCAAAATGGCCGATGTTCTCAGTATCGTAAATTGCTTTTGCCATAGAACGAAGTGTAACTACATTAATTATATTTTCTTCTGGCTTTCCTACTACATTTTCGAGTAAGGTTTGAAACTCACGATGAATATTTTTTGATTGCTGAAATTTGAATCCTAATTTCGAAACAAAGAGTGAAAGTGCTTCGAGCTTTTCTGGATTTGGTGAAGGGTGAATTCGAAATACAAAAGGGACTACTGATTTATTATTGTGAAATTTTTTAATTTGTAGTGCAACTAATTTATTTGCAAGCAACATACATTCTTCTACAAGTTGATGACTTTTCAATCGTTGTTTTATTATTATTTCTATAGGAATTCCACGAGAATCAAATTTAAATTTTGGTTCAAGGGTTTCAAAATTAATTCCACCTTTTTTAAATCGCTCTTCTTTTAATTTCAATGCAACATTCCACAACGTCAACAATAAATTTGAAAATTTTCCTTTTTTGGAATCGAGTATTTTCTCGACTTCCTCATAAGTAAATCTGCATTTTGAATGTATAATTGTTTTTGCAATTCTATCTGAAATTATTTTTCCATTTTGGATTTTTATAAAACAGGAATAAGCTAATCGGTCTGTATCTGGCTTTAAACTACAAAGATTGTTCGATAACTTTTCGGGCAACATTGGTACAACCTGATTTGCCAAATAAAGACTTGTCCCTCTCGCTAATGCCTCATTATCAAGCTCAGAATTTGGTTTTACATAATAACTAACGTCAGCAATGTGAACTCCTAATTCAATTGTGGTTGAGTCTATTTCTTCAATTGAAAGTGCATCGTCGAAATCTTTTGCATCAACTGGATCAATTGTTACACAATCTAAACTTCGACAATCTTCTCTTTCATCGATTTCTTTTTGAGAAAAATTATTTGAAAACTGCGCAGCTTCTTTTTCAACATTTTGTGGGAATTCTTGTGTTAAATTATATGTTCGCAATATTGATTTTATTTCTGCAAATGGATTCCCAGCAATACCCAATATTTCAATAATTTTACCTTCGGGATTAAAATCTTCTGACTCCCATTCTATAAATTCCACAACAACACGATCTCCAGCTCTTGCATTCAACACATATTCTGCAGAAATATAAATATCTCTTTTAAATTTTTTATTATCAATGATTGCAAAGATTGTATTTTTTGTTTTGGCAACTGTTCCGATAAAAATATGTTCAGCGCGTTTAATTATTTTTTCAATTTTCCCATCTGGATATTGTTTATTGTCAAGCGTCGTAGTTTTGGAATAAGTTACAACTTCAACCGTATCCCCTTCTAATCCAGTATTTAAAAGTTGAGGTGCAATTAATATTTCTCCCTTTTTTTCATTTGTAGTAACTACACCATAATTATTTTTTAATATTCTGAGAACTCCTTTTACGCGTCCTTTTGGAATATGTAATTTATAACCAGAATTCAAATCAAATTCAAGAGTACCACTATCTACTAATTGGTGAAGCGTTGTTCGCAAAGATTGATATTCCTGATTATTGCGAATATTTAATAGTTGTGCAATTTCGCGTGATTTTACAGCGAGTGATGGTCTGGAAGAATATAATCCCAGAATTTTTTGTTGAATGTTATTTTTCATTTAAAATATTATTTTGTAGTAAACCCGCGCCCCAACCACAGATTGTTTGTCGACATTGTATTCGAAAGGATCTATTTTGCGCTCAATTTCAAATATAAAGTTTTTATATTTTCTGCTTCCTGTTATAGAACTTAATGGCATTTGCAAACTTAGATTTGCATTATTTAAATCTGAAAAAACTTTTCCGCCAAAACTCCAATAAGCATCTAAAACCTCTCCCCCCAATCTCAAATCGGGAGTGTCGGTTGAATAACGTAATTCTGCATTTGAAATAAATGTAATATTATTTGATCTCACAAAATCCATCATCATTCCTGAAAGAAGTGTATTTGTAAAACTATTTATCATTGAAACACTAACCGAAGTTCCGAGTACTTCACTTATTCCCTGTTTGTCATTTAGATTTAAATCTTCGCGAAATTTTCCAGGAATTCCCGGAGAAGAAGTTAATAAAAATGAAATGACATCTCCTTCAATATCACTTGTTCGTTCAGTTCTTTCTTTTTTTTCATTCACTTGATATAATGAAAGTTTTGGAATTGGTTGAATTCTTGTTCCTGTAATTTCAAGTTGAACATGTACATCTTCTGTCGGTGGATTTGCATTTTGTTCCAACTTCAATCTCGTTCCTGTATAAACAGCAATAATATTTAATTTTGGATTCGAAGGTTCAGCAAGAAATTCTATATTTCCTGATGCATTAAATTGCTTATAAAAAGTATAAGTTGAACGTTCAGTAACATTAATCGTACCAAACATTTCCTTTGTTTTATTAGTATTTCTAATAGAAAAACTTCCTTCAAGATATGCCAACAATTCCTCATTAGTTGCCGGATTAAAAATAAACCGCGTTGTAACAATTCCATCTGTTTGAAATTGTAAATCATAAATAAATTTATCAAGTGGAGAAGGTTTTTGCAACCGCAAATTTCGTTCTTGTAAAAAGATCATCATTTCCTGAAATGCATAATTATCTCGACTTACTCTTGAGGTGTCATCCACAACAATAATATTTGAGATTTTAGATTGATTAAATACTGTAGCAATTTGCGAGGGTGGAATTATCAGATTTGCATTTCTTACTAACAGTTTACCATGCATTTTTGAAATACCAGATGAACCATCAAAGCGTAAACCATCAGAAGTTGTTGCTAAAATTAATTCTCCATAAAAAGTATTACTCAATGAAGAATACCCATGTTGCATTACAAGCAATTCTCCTTTTGTAATAATATTATAATTTAGATTATTAAAATCTTTTAAATTTATTGTTCCACTTATATCTGCATTACTTTTTGAATATACTGATTTGCTGTTTCGTAATGTGAATTTTGAAAACTTTAAATTACTCTCTTCGAATAACAAACTCCCATTTGCTATATAGTGCAATCTATTAGGCAAATAAAGAAAATCAATATTATTAAAAGATAAATTACCATTTAATTCTGGGTTTTCAACTGAACCAGTTGCAGTTAATGTGCCGTTTATTTTTCCATTTATATTTTCAAGAGTTGAAAAATATGGTTCGATATAATTAAAGTTGAAATTATTAAATGCTATTTTTAGATCCAATCCGTCGCCTGTAACCTTTGGCGAACTGAATAAACTTAAATTGACAGGTACATTCCCATTTATTGAAAAAATTTTATTTGATTCAATTGGAGAAAGTAGATCTAAATTAACCTGTGCAAGATTTTCATTATACCTTATTTCTCCAATAAGTTGATTTTCAGATTTATTTTTTTCTGAATTCCAAGTTATATCCACTTTTGAAGTTATTTGTGGTTTAGAAAGTGTACCATTTATTTGCAACGAAGCACTACTAATAACATTTGCAAAAAGTTTTTTATCTCCGATTGATTCCATTAAAGCTGAAATGTCAATTTTATTTACTTCGATTTGTGAATTTATCATTCCCAATTTTGTTAATTCTCCAGAAAGTGATATATATTTTGAAGTATTAATAACACTTTCAGTGCTTGATTCAAACAGAGTTAACTTTGGAATATTAATTCCATTTTTTGTAAAATTAAATGTGACGGGCTTGTTATTATTCAAATGAATTGTACCGTATCGAAAATAAACAGATCGGAGAGTTGCAGATATATCATTTTCCGAAAACAATACTCCTCCTTGTACTTCTGTTGAAATAACACTGTCTATTGTTGACGAAATTAGAAACCTCGATTTTTGATTCTTTAGCTCAAATTCAATACTTACATTCTCATATTTAGTGTCACCATAATATAATGCGTCAAAAGTAGATTCCAAAAATAAATCAATCTCACTAATATTGATCTCTTTTAATAAATCAATATTTGATATTGAATAGTTTAAATCAAAGTTGTCGATATAAAATTTCTTTTCTTCAATTGTACTTCTTGCAGTTAAAATGTGTGACTTACCGGAAAGTGAAAGTTTACTCCCTTTTGTTTTCAAAATTCCTTCTATTTCAACGGTGGCATTGCTTGAAGGTAATTCTAATAACATTGTAATTGGTTCAAGGTTATTAATTGAAATTTTATATTCACAATTCTGAGGATAACTAATTTTAAATGGTAGCTGCGAGACACTTTCTGTTTTTAATTGATTTTCTTTTTGAGCGATACCAAGTGAATTTAATATATTTTCTTTTTTTGATTTTACCAATTTGGTTATTTGTGCAAGAGTTGTTCTGAATGAATGTTGTAATAATCTTGGAGAAAAATCTCCTTTAAATGTTGCGTCTGCTAATCTCGAATTGAATGTATATTCCCATAATTTATTTTTTTTACCAAATAAAAGGAATACAGTTGATGTGTCGAAGTTGAATTTATTATATCTCGAGTCTTGAAATTTTATTTCTCCTTCTACAAGCGCATTATCAATATCTATTCCTTGAGTTGATAAATTAAAAGTACCACTAAGCAAAGAATTATGAATTGAGTCTTTCAATATATTTGCAAGATTTACTTCTTTGAAGTTTCCTAAAACTTGAAATGTCGTAGCATTGATATCTTTTTTATTATTGTTGAAAAGATATTTAAATCTTAATTCTCCGGCATCTGATAATTGAAAATAATCTCCCTGAAAAATATTATTTTCATATGTTCCCAATAAATTTGCACTATTAATTTTAACAAAGTTATAGGTTGAAGGTGTTAATTCTACTTTGTAATTAAAACTATTTAGACTTCCAGTTAAATTTGCAGTAAAATTCAATTTAGATTCAGAATATTTTTTACCAACAAAATCAAAAATATCAACATCTTCTCCTTCAACACTAATACTAACCGATTCATCATTCTTTCGGGTTGAAAGTGTTGCAATTAATTTTATTTCCTGATTTTCTTTGTTAATATTAAAATTAGCTTTGGTTTGAGTTTCTGTTTTTATTAATTCACCACTCACTAAAACTTCTGTCATTTCGCTGAGGTATTCCTTATAAGAAGGGATCAAACTTATAAAATCTGGTGGATTAATTATTGATGATTTTATTGTTACTGAAATCTCTTCGTTCTTTTGACCTAGCTTTATTGCATTTCCAGCAAAGTTTAACTGGCTATTTTTATGCTTAAGTTCGATGTTACTGAAATTAATTTCCGCCAAACTACCTTCAAACTTTCCTTTAATTTTAACTTCCCCATTTAAAGGGATATTAAAACCGCTTATTTTTGATATCTCATTAAAACTTAATTGAGAGTTATCAAGTGCAATTATCGCTTTAGGAGACTTTTCTAATTCAACAAGTTTGATTGATCCTTTTATGTTTGACTCAATACTTTTTAATTCGACTTCACTTAGCACTATATCATAGGGCGTTAAAGTAATATTTAATTTACCCTTTGCTAATTTCAATTTTGTTGATTCATCTATTAATGAAATTGTACTAATTGACAAATTTGTTTTTTCAGGAGTTACATTAACTCCAATCTCACTTTCAATATTATTAATTATTCTTTTTTTATTATTCACTTCATCAGTAAAATTTATCGATCCATTAATTATCGCTAAATTTTTGATACTTAAACTGTTATTACCTTCTGATGGTTTATAAATATTCTGGAGATTAAAAGTTTGATTTTTAAATCGTATCACAGATATTTTAGGAGAGTATATTGAAATTGATAGAATTTCGTTTTCACCATTAACTAGTTTAAGTAAGTCATATCCAATTTCTACATTTTGAATTGAAATTACTGTATCATTATTTTGTACAATTGTTGCATTGTTAATATTTATTCCTGTAAATAAATCTCCCGAAATATCCCCAAATTTAAGTTTTGCATTTAATAATAATTCTGCCTTTGAGATTATATTACTTCTTAAATAAGAATGAAAAACAGAAGTTTTGGATAAAATAAAAATTCCCATTACAACGATTGCAAAAAATGAACCAATAATTAATAATGTGGTTAAAGCTTTATTTTTCATTTATTATTATACTGCTTCAAAATATTTTCAATAATATTTGATGATGAGCGATTTGGTACAAATGAAATTGTTTTTACAAGTCCACCATTTTTTTCAACTACATCTTTTCCAACAATTGAATAGATTTTCCAATCTTCACCTTTTACAAGTATATCGGGAATTAGTTTTGTAATAATTTCCAATGGAGTATCCTCATTAAAAATCAAAACACAATCAACTGATTTTAATTTTGAAATAACAATTGCGCGATCAAATTCATCAACTATTGGACGCTTTTCACCCTTAATTCGTTTGACGGAAGAATTACTATTTACACCAACAATTAATTTATCTCCGGCTTTTCGTGCCTCTTCAAGATATTCAACATGTCCACGATGAAGTATGTCGAACACGCCATTTGTAAAAACGACTTTCAGCCCCTCGTTTTTCCATTTCTCCCTTTGAAGAATTGCGTTGGACAATTGGAAGTCCATATGTTTTACCTTTTATAGTGAATCGTTTTGCAATGAATTTTCAAGTGCCTGTTTTAAAATCGGAACCGCTCCGACTTCGCCACAAACTACACCGGCTGCATGGTTTGCAATAATTGCCGCTTGTAAAACTGATGCGCCAGCTGTCATTGCAACTGTTGAAGTTGCGATAACTGTATCTCCGGCACCTGAAACATCTGCAATATGAAGCGCTCTTGTTGGAATGTGGTGAACTCCTCCATGAGATTGAATTAGTGTCATCCCTTTTTCACCTTGAGTTAATAAAATATTATGTGCGTGAAGTTTGTGAAGTAACTCTTTGCCAATTTCAATTAATTCTTCGTTTGAAGAAATTTTTCTTCCGAATGCCTCTTCAATTTCTTTTATGTTTGGCTTGAAAAGAGTTACATTTTTATAATTAAAAAAATGAGAACTCTTTGGATCAACAGCAACTATTTTATTATGCTTTACTGCGAGCGCAATAATATTTTGTAATAAATTTTGTGTGATTACACCTTTGTTATAATCTTCAAGAATAATTCCATCGATGCTATGAATATTATTTTCGAGAATTTGTAATATTGATTTTTCTATTTCGGAATTAATTGTATCTCTTTTCTCATTATCAATTCTTACAACATGTTGTTGATGAGCAATCACTCTAAGTTTTACAGTTGTCGGTCGTGTTGGATCAGTAATAATTCCGGATGTATCAAAAGATTCTGTTTCGAGTAAATGTTTTAATGCAAGTCCGTTACTATCTTTCCCAATTACGCCAAGTAAAAATGGAATAGCTCCCAAAGATTTAATATTGTTTGCAACATTCGATGCTCCTCCCAATCCATCTGTTTCGCGGATAACATCAATAATCGGAACAGGTGCTTCCGGAGAAATTCGTGATACGTTCCCCCAAACATATCTATCCAGCATTAAATCGCCGATAATTGCTATCTTTTTACCGAAACATTGTTGAAGTATTTTTAAATAATCTGCTATTGGCATAATGAATTTTTGAGAATAATGAAACTAAATTACCTAAAAGAAAAGGGAGTTACAAAAGAGTGAAATGCTATTTCTGTAATGTCATTTTTATTGAAGAACTCCAACTACTTATATTAATTCTGCAGATATAAATACCACTTGGAAGCTGACTTCCATCAAAATAAATAGTATGAACTCCTGCACTTCGAACTTCATTTACAAGTGTTAAAATATCTTTTCCCAATAAATCATAAATTTTAATACTTACATCTTCCTGTTTTGGTAATGTAAATGTAATTGTAGTTTTTGGGTTAAATGGATTTGGATAATTTTGATAAAGATGATATTGTTTTGCAATAATTTTTTCAGCGAATACTGAGGTTGTTTTATACGAAACTATTTGCGATGGAATACTTTCGTTGTTTAACTTGTCAAGAGCTGTGATTGTGTAATAATATTCAATATTGAATGGAACTGAAAATAAATCAACAAATTCTTCCTGTGAAGTAGTAGATATGTTATAAATATTCTTAGGATCATTAATTGTAAATGTTGGTGATGTACTTTTATAAATAACATATTTTTTTGCTGTATCACCATCGGTTGCTTTTTGCGGCTTCTTCCAATTTAATTTTATACTATTATTATTCCCAGTTATAGTTACTTCGGTTGGAAATAATGGCATCACCGCATCTTTCCATTCCATTTTTGGTTGAAGTGATTTATAATTGTAAAAATCTTTTTTAAGTGAATCTAAAAATCCTTTGGGATTATTTAATACACCATAGGTTGCCCGAAAAAATAAATTTCCTTCTGCATTATTATCTATTCTATTTAATCGAATTTGATTTGGTAATTCATTTGCACTCCAATTAGCATCAGTAATCCGATAAGCCGCTTGTCCAACATAAAGATGCCGCCCATTTTTTTGAAATGCCCACCAAGGCAAAAGTTTTCCATAATCTTGAGATCCTGCAAATGGCCAATATAATTGTGGAGAAATGTAGTCAACATATTTTCCTTCTAACCAAGCAACTGGATCGCAATAAATTACATTGTAAGCATCCAAACCAACAATTCCCGATGGAACACCATTTTTCCAAATCCCAAACGGACTCATCCCTAATTTCACCCATGGTTTAATTGTATTTATTGAATCGTAAATTGCTTTAATCAAAATATTTACATTATCGCGACGCCAATCTTTTATATTTGTAAATCCGCGCGAATAATTTGTGAAAGCTGAATTGTCTTCGGTTGTAATTCCATTTGGCAGCGTGCCGGTTATTGGATATGGATAAAAGTAATCATCAAAATGAATTCCATCTACATCATACCTTTTTAAAACATCTGTGATAACTTTTAAAACATGCTCGCGAACTTGTGGTAATCCAGGGTTTAACATTTTTAAACTACCGAAAGTTAGTATCCAATCGGGATTTGTTTTTGTTACATGGTTTGAAGCTGTGATATAATTACCAACACTTCTTTCTGCACGATATGGATTGAACCATGCATGAAGTTCAATTCCTCTTTTGTGTGCTTCGGTAATTGCAAACTCCAACGGATCATAAAATGGAGAAGGAGCTACGCCTTGAGTTCCTGTCAGCCATCTCGACCACGGTTCAAAAGGTGAATTATATAAGGCATCACATTCGGTTCTAATTTGAAACACAACTGCATTTGTACCACTGCTTTTTAAGTTATCCAGAATTTGAATTAACGCATATTGTTGCGAAGCCGGGTTTGTAATTCCACTTGCAGGCCAATCGAGATTAGTTACTGTAGCAATCCAAACACCACGAAATTCTCTTTTGGGTTGTTGAGCTTGAATGGTAATTGAAAAAAAGATAAAGCAGAAAAAACTAATTACTAATATTTTTATTGATGTTTTAGAAAATATCATAGTCTGTAACTTAGTGTAAAATTCACATAAGTTACATTAATATTTTCATCAGTTCTAGATGGATTTGAAATTGTAGATGTTGAATAATTATTGTGAAATGTAGAAAATTTTCGGGATGCAGCTGCAATATCCAAATTAATTCTTGGAGAAATTCTGTAACCAATTCCACCCGAGAAAGTTACGGGATCAAATTCCTTTGGATCATCTTTGATTGGAGATTTTTCTAAATTATATCCTCCACGTAATTGTAAATAATCTGTCAATGAAAATTCAAGTCCTAATCTATAATTAGTAACCGAACGAAATTTTTCTCTGAAAATAAAATTTTCGCTTTCCAATGCTGAGTTATCTGCCCATTGAAGTTTTGTCCAATCTGTAACTTCAACATCTGCAGAAAGAAGAAGTTCATCGAACGGTGTTATCGAAATTCCACCAGCGATGCTTGTTGGTGAATTTATATCGTATTGGTTTTTTGCAGAATATTTAAATGGTCCTTTTTTAGTCCCGTTATCAAAAAAACTTGCTCCTTCATCTGTATAAACTTCTTTTGCAGTTGTTGAAAATGGTGACTTTATAGTGAGCCCAAGTCGAAGAAAGTCACTTCTGAACATAAATCCTAAAATTATTCCGGTTCCGGAATATTCTGTTGAAATTAAATTTGAAAGATTAAATTGTTTGAATTGGCGATAAAGTGAATCAACTGGATAACTTGAAGTAGTATCTTTCCATAAATTATTTTGATCAAATTCTGTGTATTGTCTGTTGTAAGTATAATTTCCCGAAACTCCATAAAGTGTAGCTCCAACGGAAATATTTTCTTCAATATCAATAGCGCCGGAAAAATTCCACTGTCCGCCATTTCCTTCTTCATAAATAGTTCCGCTTTGTAAAACATTCGCGGTAAGTGGTGTATAACTTTTTTTATTAGATAAATAAATTTGAAACGGGATATCATATTTTACATCTGCATCATACAGCGCGGGGATTATTGAACTTTTATTATTGAAACCACTGAATTGCATTGTCCTGTTATGGTCTGTAATATTTGTATAACCAAATGCAAAAACTAAACTTCCTCTTTCGGTTGGAATTGGAAGAACAAATCCAAAATCATCTAAACCAATATCGTTTTTAGTTTTATCGGATATATTTTGTTGAAATGTTGTTTTATTATTATACGAACGATAATTTAATCCAGCTGTAAATTCAATAGTTCTCAATTGTGCTAATCCAGCGGGATTCCAATATACTGCCGAAAAATTATCTGCAATGGAAGTAAATGCATTTCCCATTCCTAAAGCACGAGAATCAACACCGATTCCCGGCAATGTAAATCTTAGCGCCTCGTCGGTGGTTTGTGATTTTAAAACAAAACTAAACCAGAATAAAATAGTTACTTGAAATAATTTCTTCATTTAGCAAATGTTAAAAGTGTAGAAAGTAAAAAAAATTAATCTTCTCTCTTTCGAACGGTCCCATTACTTGGAGGAGGTGGAGTTGTTGGCGTACTTTGTCCACGAACATTTGTGCCACCGGTTGAAGGTTGAGGTGTTTTAGGTGCGGTATATTTTATTTTCCCTTTTGCGTCTCCAGAAGAAGGCTCTTTTTTTGAATCTTCAACTTTTCCGCGGTTCCGGGAATTATCATCATCGATATTAATTTTTTCTTTTTCACGTACTCTTCCAGAAGTTGGCGGATTTATTTCTTCAACTTTTTTCCACCAAGGAAGTTCACGTTCTCTTCCAGTTGGAATATCATTCGAATTTTTATTTCCTTCGTCACGAGTTCTTGTCCCAGTTGGTGGCGCTGGTGCATTTACACTTGTGGCGACTGAAGTTCCAGGGATATCAGCAGGACGATCTCTGAATGAATTATCATCACCTCTTGAATTCCCGCTGCCTCCACCTCGTCTTCGGGATTCTAAATCATCATTGCTTGAATATCCTCCCGAACCATAATAGTATGGATAGTAATTATAAGGTGAGTAATAACCAAAATAATTTGGTTGATACCAATATGGATAAGGATAACCAACATACATTCCTTGATGACGATTATATCCCCACGGATCATTAAACCAATAATCCCAGTCGTTATGCCAACTATATTGATAATAAAAAGGATCATACCAACCATAATTCCGGTGTGGGTTATAAAAATGGAATGAAGCTCGGTATCGCGAACGACGGAAATCGTCATCTTCGAAATAATTGTAATTATTTATTATTGTTGTTTTAGAATCTGAATTATAGGAAGTGTCTGTTTCTGTATAATAATTAGTGCGTGGTTTTGAGCGACGTCGTGGGGTTTCATCTTCTTCATAAGTAGCGAGTTGAGTATAGCACCCCTCCATCAAAATTATTCCTAAAATAAAATATATAACTGAATATTTATTTTTCATAACAAACCTCCTGATAATTTTTCTTTACAGAGTGCGAACATATTCTATATGAAGGGTCCTGTTCCCAATTGTAATTTCTTTTGTAGAATTATTTTTAACCACATTCTTTAAATTAAATCCAATTAGAAAACCATTACCAAACGACCAGTGAAGTCCTGTGTTTAAATAACCTCTCCCTTTTCCAATTTTTTTTAAGTTATCGTTGAAAGCAAAATCATAATCTGCAACTAACGAAATATCTTTTCCAATTGATTTTTCTATTCCTGCAAAAAAGTTTAAATCTTTATCTCCATCTTCTTTTTCTAAACTCATATTAACACCACCATGCCAACTTAAATTTCCCATAAAAGAGAAATTTTTACTTGCTGCTAAATATACTCCTGAAGATTTAATTGTGAATCGCTCAAGTGAATCGATATAAGTTTCTTTCCCTTGAGAATTAAACCCAAGTGCAATTGCTGGAGAAGCTTGGGTTTCATCAAACAATCTGAATTTTAACAAAACTCCCGGATTTTTTTGTGATTCAACTTTTCCGTATCCAATAAATCCAGTCCCGCCAAATGATACTCCAAAATTCAATCGGTCTAACGCGCCAGCTGATAATGAAAAAGTCATTCCGCCATCTTGAAAGAAATCAATATCAAAACCAAATGCTCCCTTTTTTAAAAGCCCAGCTGTTGGCACATCAACTAAATTTCTCATTTCAACGTCAGCAGTTTCGCCGGCGCTAGATTGCGCGTAAATGTAGTTAAATGAAAACATATTGCTCATTGATATTAATGTTATAAGTAGTATTAGTTTTTGCTTCATCTGTAGGACACTTTTAGTGTATGAAAGTTTACTTCTTTTTTTTCCACTCTGTTTTGTCTTTTTTATCTTCTAATATAATACCTAATTTTGATAGATTATTACGTATAAAATCAGATAATGAAAACTGTTTTAATTTTCGAGCTTCATTTCTTGTTTGGATTAAAAGCTCAATTAGTTCTTTATCAATTGCTGATTCAGTTTTTAAGTTTTCATCAGAAAATAATCCTAAAATATCCTTTCCTTTTTCTGTGATGAATTGTAAAACATCTGTGGTTGATTTTTTATTTAATAAGTTTTCGGAAGAAGTAATTTTATATATCTCTTTAGATAAATCAAACATTACAGCAATTGCTTGAGGAGTATTGAAGTCGTCATTCATTGCTGTAATAAAATCATCATTATATTTTTTTAATGAAATGCTTACTTCGCCATAATTTTTGTTTTCACAAAACTTTTTTAGTTGGCTATAAACATTTAATAATTTTTCGTATCCTTTTTTTGCTCCTTCAATTGCAGTTTCACTAAAATCGAGTGTGCTTCTATAATGACTTTGTAAAATGAAAAATCGGATTTCTAAAGGATTAAATTTTTTAAATGCTTGTTTCAATGTGGTAAAATTACCGAGTGACTTTCCCATTTTTTTGCCATCAACAGTTACCATGTTATTATGTAACCAATATTTAACAAATGGTTTTTTTGTAACAGCTTCACTTTGTGCAATTTCACATTCGTGATGTGGAAATTGATTTTCAATTCCACCGCCATGAATATCAAAACTTTCACCAAGATATTTTATAGACATTGCAGAACATTCGAGGTGCCAGCCGGGATAACCATTTCCCCAAGGACTTTGCCATTGCATTATGTGTCCCTTCTCAGCTTTTTTCCAAAGTGCGAAATCAGCAGAATGTCGTTTTTCTTTACTTACTACAATTCGCGTACCTTCTGAAAGTTCATCAACTTTTCTGTTTGATAATTTTCCATAACCTTTAAATTTATTTACTTCAAAATAAACAGACCCATTAACTTCGTATGCAAATCCTTTTGAAATTAAATTTTTAACCATTTCGATTTGCTCAGTTATATGCCCAGTTGCACGCGGAGAAATATTTGGTCGAAGTATATTTAATTTATCCATATCTGAAAAATAACTTTGCGTATATAACTCAGCAATTTCCATTGGATGTTTTTTTTCGAGCTTACTTTGCTTTTCAATTTTATCTTCCCCCTCATCAATATCTCCAACTAAATGACCAACGTCAGTTATATTTTGAACGTATTTAACTTTATATCCTGAATATCTTAAATAACGGACAATTATATCAAACGAAACGTAACTTTTTGCGTGCCCAATATGAGAATCTCCATAAACCGTTGGACCGCAAACATAAATTCCAACTTCACCTTTTTTTAAAGGTAAAAAGTTTTCCTTTGTACGAGATAATGTATTATAAATTAAAAGTTTCATTTACTTTGCCTGTATTAAAGTTCGTGCAGTTTCAAGACTCGACTTGCTAACTTTTTCGCCACTCATTAATTTAGCTACCTCGTGTACTCTTTCATCTTCCGTTAATTTAATTAATCGCGAAGTCGTTGATAATTTATCAGAAGATTTTTCTACAACATAATGCGTATCTGCCAAGCTTGCAATTTGTGGTAAATGTGTAATAGTTATAACTTGATGGGTTTTAGAAAGTTCCTTTAGTTTTTTTCCAACTGATTGTGCAATTCTTCCACTAACACCAACATCAATTTCATCAAAAATTAATAGTGGAACATTTTCTCCGTTAGCAAGTATCGATTTAAGGATTAACATAATTCTAGAAATTTCGCCTCCCGAAGCTACACGATTTAATGGTTTTGGTTCTTCGCCAATATTTGTGCTGATGTAAAATTCTATATTATCAATCCCTGTAGTTTTTAAGTTAATAAACTCTTTCCCTCTAGAAATATATAAATCGTGTTCGGGAAGTGAGTCGCTAACTTGAAAATTATTATTTACAACAAATTTACTATTTGCTATTCCAACATCGGCTAATGAACTGCTAACTAATTTTTCTAATTTTTTTGATGACTGCATTCGCAGGTCTGAAAGTTTGGTTGAGTTTTGTGTAATTGTATTTCTTGAACTCTCGATTTTTTTATTTATTAAATTTATTTCATCATCAAAATTTTCAAGTAATTTTATTTCCTCTCCTATTTTTATTCTGTATTCAATAATCGCCGGAATCTGCAACATGTATTTCTTCTTCAAATGAGTTAAAACTCCAAGTCGCTCTCTTATGTCTTCAAGTCGCATTGGAGAAAAATGAAGTTTCTCCTGATATTTTTTTGCGACACTTGCTACATCATTAATAATTGCAAACGCATTATCAATTTCTTTTAATTGCGAAGCAACCTCGGGATCAATTTGATTAAGTAAATCGATCTCTTTTTTGGCTTTATAAATTAAAGCAGAAGCCGACTGTTCCTTGCTATATAATAGAGAGTTAATTGTGTTTGTAATTTCATGCAACTTTTCGGAATTACTGAATAGATTTAACTCGGTATTTAATTCCACCTCTTCATTTAGAGTTGGATTCACTCCATCAATTTCCCTTATTTGAAATTCATAAAGATTCTTTTTCGCTTTTAAATCATGTTGTTTTAATTGAAGTTCTTTTTTATCCACTAATAACGAATTTATTTCTTTATAAGATGTTTTATAATTTGTGAGCAGTTTTTCTGTTTCTGCAAAAGTATCAAGAAATGAAAGATGCGTATTTGATCGCAACAACATTTGGTGATCATGTTGTCCGTGCAAGTCAACCAATAAATCTCCCAATTCTTTTAGTACAGTAAGAGTTACAGGTGAATCATTAATGAAACACCTCGACTGCCCTTTGAGAGTTATTTCACGACGGATAATTAGTTCGTCTGTTTTTTCAATTTCAAATTGTGTAAAAAATTCATTCAACTGATTATTATTTATTTTTACATTTATTTCTACAAATGCTTTTTCTGCCCCCGTTCTTACAACTTCCGCAGAAGTTCTTTCTCCCAAAACAAGATTAAATGCGTCAATTAAAATTGATTTGCCAGCTCCGGTTTCTCCAGTGATAACAGTAAATCCTTTTTCCAAATTTATTGTAATATGTTCAATTAGAGCATAATTTTTAATTGTAAGAGAAGTTATCATTTTATTTAATTGAAGCTACAGGGAATTTGTTTTTGTTTCAAATTAGAAATAATATCCAATATTTAACATGAACCCATAATTTAAATCGGGATGTAGTTGCAAAGGAGTGCCAATCATTACCGAAACTCCTTTTTCATTTTGGAATTCAATGCCAATTGGAAACGAAATAAATCCAGTTATTTTACTTTCTTCTTCCTTTTTGGAAGTAATGCCTCCAACCAATCCTAGATAAGGTGTTAAATTATTAAGCGATATAGCTTTAACTAAATATGTAAATCCACCTGCAATTCCAAAACGAGGTATAAAACTTAAACCTCCCAATATTCTTAACGATTTACTTAAATGATAAGCACTTAAAACTGAGAAATGATTTTTAAAATAAAACAAATTTACTCCAAATGGTTTGGCAATTCCAGCAGTATCTGGTGGAATATATGGTGGTATATTATTGTAGTAAACTTTAAAATTATTTGTACTATCGCATGCAAGAATAATATCATTGCGGCCGTCATTGTCAATATCAGCAATTGCAATACTTGAAAGACTTTCATTTGAAGAAATCTGTGCTTTTGAAATAAACGCATCATCAGAAAATTTATTTTTTTTAATAAAATTTTGCAACAACGCAATATTTCCACTCGTGCTAATAACTCCAATATCACAAAGTCCATCTCCATCAATATCATTAATTGCAAAACTTGTCGGAGAAAGCGAAACATTTACTTGGAAGCTTTCGCTGAACGCATCAGTTGTAATTGAACCAATTTTATTTTGATTTGGGAAAACCGAGATTGATCTTTCGTTACTGTTTACGACCACTATATCATTTAACAAATCATTATTAAAGTCTGCAATCGCTAAATTTGTTGGTGTCATTCCAGTTGGAAGTTCTATTGGTAAATCAAATGATGAAGTTGTAAATGTACCGATATTCCCAATATTTCGATAAAGTGAAAGAGTGTTCGCTCCGCTATTTGCGACAACTAAATCATTTTTTTTATCCCCATCGATATCAGTAATTGCAATTCCCCACGGTTTATTTCCTGCGAGAATATCAATTTTTTCTGAAAATGTATTTTTCGATAATCCACTTCCCGATCCGATGTTTCTAAAAATAGAAATATTATACGATCCATAATTAGTTACTGCGATATCCATTTTTCCATCTCCATCAATATCGCCGACTGCAACTGCTCGAGGATAAAGTCCCGCCTTTAATTCAATTCTATCAACAAGAGGTAGAAAATTAAAAGCTATAATTTTTGGTCTCAGTTTACTTCTAAAAATACTTATACTATTTGTTGTATAATGTGACATTACAACATCAAGCTGTTCATCTCCGTTTATATCGCAAACAACAAAATCTTCTCCTTTAATTGGAGTTGCAATATGAATTGGATCCTCAAAAGTTCCATAAATAATACTTTCGGCATTCTTTGAGTTATAGTACAAAGAAAGAGAATCGCTTCCATCATTAAGTGTTAAAAGATCCAACCGACCATTCATATCAAAATCTCCAAGTACAATTTTTGCAGGATTTTTTAAAGTCGGTTTATTAATATTTGTTTCAAAATAACTTTTTGAAATTCCCACTCCGGAATAAGTTATAGCAAATGGTTTTACAGATTTAACGGTTACACCATCAACTGTAATTGAAATTGGTTCGTAGGTTCCACCGAATGGGACTATCACACGCACTTCTTCTGGGCTTGCAGAAATAATTTCGGCTTGCATTGTTCCAAACCGAATTAAATTTTTATTTTTATCGGGATTAAAATATAATCCTGTAATTTTAATTTCTGTTCCGGGAGCCGCCACTTCAGGTTCAATATTATAAATAGTTGGTTTTGGGATATATTGAATTCCATCCATAATTGCTGAACCTCCGGGCGTTTCCAGTTTTACAATTCCACTTTCCCCTTTACCAATAATTGCTGCAACAAGAGAATCGTTAATTGCAGTTACATTTACCGCAGGAATATTTCCAAAAAAAACTTTTTTAACTGCAGATAAATGCCAACCATTAATTAATACCGTTCCGCCAGTTGTAACAATTGCTGGACTCATTGAAGTTATAACAGGTGGACCAATTCTATTTTGAAAAACTGAAATTGTGTTACTCCCTTTGTTGATTGTTAATATTTCGGGTTGCGCATCACCATCAAGATCTCCAACTGTCATCGCAATTGGACCACTTCCTGTTATAAAATTTATATAAGATTTTAAATTATTACTGCTAACGCCCACCGAGTTTTTGTGTAATGAAAGAAAATTACTTCCTGTAACAATTCCAATATCGCATCTCCCATCTCCATCAAAATCGGCGGCTGCAATATCTTCTTGCGCGCCACTTGTTTGATAATCAGTCTGTTTTTCAAATGTATTTACCGTTATCGTATCCGGCTTACTTTTATTTCTGATGATCGAAAAATAATCTTCATCACTATGTGCAATTATTAAATCCAATCTTCTATCATTATTGATATCGGCAAGTGCAACTGATTTTGGTTTACTGCCAACAAGTAAATCTATCCTTTGTGCAAACGATTTTGTTGTTATTGAATCTCTCTTTGAAATATTTCTAAAAATAGAAACACTATTACTAAACTCATTAACACAAACAATATCCGCTTTCCCATCTCTGTCAATGTCGCCAACTGAAATACTTCTTGGACGCTGTTGTGTAATTAAACTAATTTTTTGTGAAAAATTTAATGGTGCGTTTTGAGTTGTAGAAAGTCCCCGTAAAATAGAAATTGTATTTCCATTTTCATTTGAAACAATAATATCATTTCTTCCATCACGTTCAAGATCGTAAACTTCAATGCTGTTTGGTCTCTCATCAACCGTTAAATCATATTTCGGAGAAAAAGATTCTGCAGCAAGCTGACCATACATTAAAATATTTTTAAATATTGAAATTGTATTGCTTCCTTGATTTGCAACTAGAATATCATTTCTTCCATCAGCATCAACGTCTGCAATTACAATTCCTTGCGGCGAAATTCCTGTTGGCAAATCAAATTTTTGAGTGAATAATAATTTATCTGAATTTACAAAAATTGTTATCGAATTATTTTTTGAATTAGAAACTATAATTTCATGAAGTCCGTCGTCATTTAAATCGCCAACGACAATATCCTTTGGTAATTCTTTAGTCGGAAGTTCGATTTTTTTTCTAAATGAACTCGAAGTAATATATCCACCGTTTGGATAAGTTAAATGAAAAGGGAATGGGTAATAACCTATAAGTCCTTTTGTAGCAATAGATATAGGGCGATATAATGCTCCCGATGGAACAGTAGAAATAATTTGGGTATTTGTGGATGAAATTATTTTCCCTTTTACTCCACCAAATGAAACATTAACATTGCTCGATGAAGTTGGAAAATTTATTCCTGTAATAGTTACGGTTTTTCCACTCGAATTAATTAAAGGACTAATCGATCTTATAAATGGCGGCGCTTGTGAAATTAGTGAATTACAAAAAAGCAGGAATAAAAAAATGCATTTGGCGTTGATTAAATTACTTATCATTAAGTAAACTTAAGGAACTAGTGATTTGTATTCAACCTATTCGGCTATAAAAATAATAACGCCCGTATATTCGGGCGTCATCATTAATCTATTTTTTATGGGGTTGCTTATTATCGATCTAGTTTACCAGTTCTTGAGCGAAGGTAATACAACTTACTTCGTCTAACGTTGCCTTCTTTTACAATCTCTATTTTAGCAATTCGTGGCGAATGAAGTGGAAATATTCTTTCTACCCCAACTCCATCAGAAATTTTTCTAATAGTAAAAGTTGCTCCTAATCCTTCTCCTCTTTTACTAAGTACAACTCCCTGAAAATGCTGAATCCGTTCTTTTTCTCCTTCAACAACTTTAACGTGAACGTTAAGTGTATCTCCCGGATTAAATTCAGGTATGTTTTTTGCAAAGTACGTTTGTTCAACTAAGCTTATCTTGTCCATTTATAAATCTCCTTTTTATTTTTCTAATTATTAATTGTGTAATAAATCTGCTCGTCGCTCTTGTGTGCGGCTAATTTTTTGTTTCTCTCTCCAACTTTCAATTTCTTTATGATTTCCTTTTAATAAAACTTCCGGGACTTTCATTCCTCTAAAATCTGCTGGGCGTGTATAATTTGGTCCGTCAAGTAATCCATCCTGAAAAGAATCTCCCAATAAAGATTCTGCGTCACCAATTACTCCGGGAACTAATCTAACAACTGCATCAACTAAAACTGCTGCTGCAAGTTCACCCCCTGTTAGAATATAATCTCCAAGTGAAATTTCTTTTGTAACTAATTTTTCTCGAATTCTTTCGTCAATTCCTTTATAATGTCCGCAAATAATTAACAAATTATTTTTTAAAGATAATTCAACTGCTGTGTTTTGTTTTAACGGAACTCCATCTGCAGCCATATAAATTATTTCGTCATATTTTCTTTTCATCTGAAGTTTTTCTACACAAGCAAAAATTGGTTCCGGTTTCAAAATCATACCGGCACCGCCACCATAAGGCGATTCATCAACTATATGATGTTTGTCGGTTGTATATTTTCGAATATCGTGAATAACAATTTTCACCATTCCGTTTTGTTGTCCACGCTTTAAGATACTTTCACTAAATGGACTTTTTAGAAGCTTCGGTAAACAGGTAATAATATCAATGTGTAAACTCATATTGCAGCTCCATTAAACATTCCATCTGGTGGCGATATAATAATTTTCTTCATTTCAATATTAACAGATTTTACAATTTCTTTAACAACGGGAACGTAAACCTCTTCGATCCCGCTTTTTACTACATATGCTTGATGCCCTGGCAAATTTACAACATCTATTACTTCACCAAGAATTTCTTTTGATTCATTTACAACTGTAAAACCAATTATGTCGTGAATATAAATTGAACCTTTAGGAAGTTCTTTTCGTTCATCCATTGAAACAAATAAAAAATTATTTACAATTGCTTCAGCTTCTGTACGTGAACTAATTTCAGAAAATTTAACTAGAAGATTTTTTGAGTGTTGGTTAACCGAAGTTAATGTCAACGTTCGAAGAGTTTCTTCGTTTAGTCCAACAAGAAACTTTGAACTTTTTGGATAATCTTTAGATGTGCGAAGAAAGGAGTGGTAATTTACTTCACCATTAAGGCCGAATGCTTTTCCAATAACACCAATGGCGCACAATGAACCCTGAGATATATTATTTGTTGTTTGCATTTGGTCATTAATAGCATTTTTTTAATTACAACTTATCCTTCAAGAATATCAACCGTTATTCTTTTATCATCTTTTGCAGCCATTGCTGCAACAAGGGTTCGGATAGCATTAATATTTCTTCCTTCTTTTCCAATAATACGGCCCATGTCTGGTTGTGCTACAGAAATTTTAATAGATGATTTTCCTTCTACTACTTCTTCTATAACTTTTATAGAATCTGGTTGTTGAACAATACTTCTGACGATTGCTTCTACAATGTCTTTCATGATGTCCCTCCAAGTTGGGAATTACTGAGCGGCAACTTCTTCTGTTTGTGGTTCAGTAGTAGCTTTGGCCTCAGTTGTTTTTTTCTTTGATGCCTTTCGTTTTGATTTCTTTTCTTCTTCTTTTTTCAATTTAAGATCTCGCCCCATACTCCATTTTTCCATTAAAGATGAAATTGTAGCATCGTCCTTTATTTGTTTTTTCAAACTCCATTTCATCCATTGACCATTTCTGCGTAACAATGAACGAACGGTATCTGTTGGTTGCGCACCAACTGAAAGCCAATGAAATAGACGATCTTCTTTTGTTGAAATTATTATTGGATTAACAGTTGGATCATATCTTCCGACAACTTCAATAAATTTACTATCGCGTGGCGATCTTGAATCTGTTGCAACTATTTTGTAAATGGGCTGTTTTTTCTTTCCCATTCTTAATAAACGTAATTTAACCGACAATTAAAACTCCTTTTTAAGTTGACAAAAATAATGAAATCTTGGAAGTCTTCCAAGTAGCATTTTAACGTTGAAATTTAGGAGGTTTGCTTTTATTCCCCATAAACGAAGACATTTTTGAGTAATTCTTTAACATCTTTTTCATTTTCTCGAACTGTGTTAGTAACTTATTTACATCCTGAATTGTTCTTCCGCTACCATTTGCAATTCTTTTCCGACGAGAACCATTTAAAATATCTGGATTATTTCTTTCTTCTTTTGTCATCGAAAGAATTATCGCTTCGATTACATCCAACTGCTTATCATCAACTTGTGCATTTGGTGGAAGTGAAACTCCGGGAATCATTCCAATAATTTGTTGCAATGGTCCCATTTTTTTTATTTGTTGAAGTTGTTCGTAAAAATCTTCAAGTGAAAATTCTGATTTCCATAATTTTTTTTCTAATTTTTCTGCCTGCTTCTCATCAATAACAGATTGTGCCTTCTCAACTAATGTAACAACATCTCCCATCCCAAGAATTCTTGAAGCCATTCTTTCAGGATAGAATTGTTCGAGTGCATCAATTTTTTCTCCAACACCAACAAATTTTATTGGAACTTGAACAACTGAACTTATTGAAAGTGCCGAACCTCCTCTGGTATCGCCATCAAGTTTTGTAAGTACAACTCCGGTTATTTGCAATTTATCGTGAAATGCTTTTGCTGTGTTGACTGCATCTTGTCCAGTCATAGCATCAACAACAAAAAGAATTTCATCTGGTTGAATTGCATTTTTCATTTTTACAACTTCGCTCATCATACCATCATCGATATGCATTCTTCCGGCGGTATCAATTATTATTGTGTCGGAATTTTGTTCAATTGCGAATTTCGAAGCGTCACTTGTAATTTTAACGGCACTTTCATTTCTATCACTATAAACTGGAACATTTATAATATTTCCCAACATTGTAAGTTGATCGATTGCAGCCGGTCTATAAATATCTGCCGCAACGAGTAACGGTTGATGTCCCTTTTGTTTTAAATAATTTGCAAGCTTTGCAGAAAATGTAGTTTTACCGGATCCCTGTAATCCCACAACCATAATTTTAGTTGGGGGTTTTGAAGAAAAAATGAGATCCCTTTTTTCTGATCCCAATAGGCGAATAAGTTCATCATTTAATATTTTTACGAATTGTTGCCCAGGAGAAACACTTGTAAGAACTTCTTTCCCAAATGCTTTTGTGGAAACTTCTTTTATAAATGAATTTACAACGTGAAGATTAACGTCGGCATCCAAAAGAATGCGTTTAATTTCTTCGGTAGTTTCTGTAATATTGGATTCGGAAATACGAGCTTCACCACGAAGTCGTTTAACGAGAGAGGAAAATTGTTGTGAAATTGTATCAAACATAAAAAGGGGAGAAATATTCCTCCCAATAATTAGCTAGCTTTTTTTAAAGCTTCAGCTCCTGCAACAATTTCAAGAAGTTCTTTTGTAATTGAAGCTTGTCGGGCTTTGTTATAATATAATTGTAGCAAGCGAATTAAATCGCGCGCGTTTGTACTTGCATTATCCATTGCTATCATTTTTGCCCCTTGCTCAGCTGCGTTCGATTCTAATAAAATTTTCCAGATTTGAAAATGGAGATGTTTTGGTACAAGTGAAGTTATTAATTCTGTACTCGATGGCTCATAAATATAATCGGTCATTGAGTTTGATTCTTTTTTTGTAGAGGTAATTGGTAAAAATTGGTCGATAACTATTTTTTGTGTAGCTAGCCCTTTTGCTTCATTATAAATTATTTCAATTTTATCAAAGCTTCCATCTGTGTAACCTTCAATTAATTTGTCTGCAATTTCTCTTGCTGTTGAAAATTTAAGATATTGGTAAAGTCCAACATATTTTGAAACTACATTGTAGCTTCTTTTTGAAAAATACTCTGTTCCTTTTTTGCCAACACAAATTAATTTTACTTTTCCTGCAGCGAGCTGCGCATTATAATTTGATTTTAAATATTGCACCGCGTAGCGAATTAAGTTCGTATTAAACGCTCCGCATAATCCTCTATCTGAAGTTACAACTACAACAGCAATATTTTCAATTGGTCTATCATTTAAAAGTAAAAAGTCATATACGTTTACTTTTGCGGCGAGATGAGAAAGAATTTCTTGCATTTTTTTTGCATATGGTCGTGCTTGACTAATTGCATCTTGAGCGCGGCGTAATTTTGCAACGGCAACCATCTTCATTGCCTTTGTTATTTTTTCTGTACTTTTTACAGAACTAATTCTATTTCTTATGTCGCGTAATGTCGCCATTTATTACGGTTTAAAAATTTCTATAAATTCTTTAACTATTGTTTTAATTGTAGAAATTAATTCGTTACTAAGATCTCGTTTATCTTCAACTTCGGAAAGTACTTCGGGATAACGAGAGTGAAGCGATTCTAAAAATTCCTTTTCAAATTTTTGAATTGATGTCAAAGGAAGTTCATCTAACAATCCGTTTGTACCAAGATAAATTAAAATAATTTGTTCCTGATATGACATTGGAACGTATTGTCCTTGTTTCAATAATTCAACTAAACGTGAACCACGACGAAGCTGTTGTTGTGTTGCTTTATCTAAATCAGAACCAAATTTTGCAAATGCTTCAAGTTCGCGATATTGTGCAAGATCCAAACGTAAACGTCCTGCAACTTTTTTCATAGCTTTAACTTGTGCATTTCCACCAACACGGGAAACAGAAATTCCAACGTTTATAGCTGGTCGAACTCCACTATTAAAAAGATTCGGCTCTAAATAAATTTGTCCATCTGTAATTGAAATTACATTT
>SXGR01328589.1_pt1 | contig 54698 bp, 46 predicted proteins | sample 3174711 | NCBI WGS metagenome assembly SXGR01 (sample SAMN11356860, study PRJNA531348) | freshwater metagenome | isolation source: freshwater sample F1-60 | place: China: Fuxian Lake, Yuxi | collected 2017-12-25 | reverse complement strand
CGCCAGTCCACGTTTAAGCGCTGCGGGCCCGCGTGTGTGGCGATGATTAGTATGGATTTGGGCTGCCGCATGCCTCCCGAATAGCGATGCGGATAGTCCGACAGCAGTTGCATCTTCGCCGTGCGGACGCGTTCGGGCAGCGTGCGCTCGAGGTCACGCATGGCATCGGCCGACGCCCTTCCTGAATCCACATCCGCGCGCAGCGCGACCAGTTCCCGCTTGAGCCGCGACTCGATCGGCTGATAGATGCCGACCTCGTCGAGCGCCTTCAGTGCGATCTCCACGGCTTCGTCCGCAGAAACCTTCTGGTGCAGGAAGATCGCCTCCAGGATTTGGTCACCGATGGAATACACGGGGTTCAGGCTCGTCAGCGGCTCCTGGAAGATCATGGCGATCTCCCCCCCTCGAATCTTCAGCATCTCGCGCTCCGACAGCGACAGCAAATCGCGACCGCCGAACAGGATCGTCCCGCGTTCGACGCGCCCCGGCGGACACGGGATCAACTGCATCGTCGTCATCGCGGTGACGCTCTTGCCGCAGCCGGATTCGCCCACCACGGCGAGCGTCTGCTGCGGATGGATGGTCAGACTGACCCCAGCCACCGCCTGGATGCGGGGACCGGCGCCATTGTCGAAACTGACCGCAAGATCAGCCACGGTCAGCAGCGGTTGTGACGGAGGCGGATTGGGAACTGCCGCGGTCATCCTTGGGCCGCCTTCCTCAACTTGGGATCGATTGCATCGCGCATGGCTTCACCGAGCAGGTTGTACGACAGAACGGAGAGGAAGATGGCGAGTCCTGGGAACACGGCAAGCCACCAGACAAAGGTGCCTGTGGCAGCGGTTGCGCTCGAGAGCATCTTGCCCCAACTTGCTTGCCCATCGGGGCCGAGCCCGAGGAACGACAGCGTCGCCTCAATGGTGATTGCGGCGGCGATGGCGAAACTGGTGTCCACGAGCACGGGCGTCACACCGTTGGGCAGCATGTGCCTCATGAGCACCGAGCGCACGGGCAGTCCCGTCGCCTGCGCCGCCTGCACGAAATCCATCTGCCGAATGCGGAGGAACTCCGCGCGGGTGAATCGAGCCGCGCCCGTCCAAGAGAAGATGCCGATGATCGCCATCATGACATAGGTATTGCGCGGCAGCACGCCTGCGGCGACGATGAGAACGAACAGCGTTGGCACCGCCATGAAGATCTCGACGACGCGGTAGAGAAGCAGATCAACCCAACCGCCGAAGTAGCCCATGAGCGCACCCACGGTCACGCCAATGAGGACGCTGATTCCCGTCGAGACCAAGCCGATCGAAATGGAGAGGCGGCACGCCCACAGCAGTTGCGCGAGCACATCGCCCCCGAGGGCGTCGGTGCCCAGCCAAGTCCGCCGCGCACCAAAGGGCGTTCCACGGAAGCCATCGAGGTGGCGGATGTCCGAAACCTGCGTGCCAGGCGCTTGTGCGACCATGTCGCTCCGCGTGTACTCGGGAGACCAGGGAATGATCGTCCAGATCGCTCGAACCCGTCCCGCCGACTCCTCGAGCACGATCTTCTCGTGATTCACGATCGTGGGCGCACCCGCCGCCCACACGAGCACACCCGAGAAGACTGCAACGACTGCCACCACGAGGACGCGCCGCGCGGGTGAAAGGATGATGGGTACCGCAAACGCCACCACTGCGGAAAGCAGTGCCGCGGAAGCGATCAGCGGCCACGGGCCACTTTCCAGCCGCGCCCAGGTGCGGAGCCACGGAAGCGAAGAACTCTCGGACGCCCACACGAAGACCTGCGACAAAACGATGGTCGCACCACCTTGGGCGAGCAGCGCAGCGAGCACGGTGATGCGAACACTCCGCCCGAGAGATGCCGTGCCGAAGAAGACCCAGGGCAATCCCACCACGGCGCCGATCATCAGCAGCCAATCGCTTGGCGTGAGATGCGTGATCAGGGGAAAGCTGCGCGACTCGACGCTGCCGTCCGCGGCGAGCCGATCGAGCATGATCGGATGTGCGTTCGCGACCAGCGGCGCAAAGACCGCGAAGAAGCCCATGATGCTGATCCACACGATGCCAAAGACTGCGCCCGGTCGTGCACGCACCCGATCCCATGCGTCGCCCCAGAAACTCTTCGCTTCACGCGCGCCGATGCCGCGCATGACTTCGACGCCCGAGACCGACTGCGGCATGTCTGCGAGTGCTTCACTCATAGGCCACCCGCGGATCGCACAGCGCATAAAGGATGTCCGCCACCAGCAGCGCGAGCAGGCTGACGGACGAAATCATGAATGTATTGGCGAGGATCAATTCGCGGTCGCGCAGATTGATCGCCTCAATCACGAGGCTTCCCATGCCGGGGATCGTGAAGATGCGCTCGACGACCACGCTGCCGCCGAGCATTGCCGGAAAGATGCCAACGAACATGGTGATCAGCGGCAGCAAACTGTTGCGCAGCACATGACTGATCACGATGTCCTTCCGAGGAACGCCCTTGGCGCGCGCGGTGCGCACATAGTCCGCATTGAAGTTGTCGAGCATGCTCGCGCGCGTCTGCTTGCTCAGGACCGCAAAGCCGCCGTACACCAAGCACAACACGGGCAGCGCCAGATGCCAGATCGTGTCCAGCATCCAGCCCCGCTGCCACACGCCCGAAGCGTCCGTGTGCGGCAGGAAGGTCATCGTCGCCTCCGCGCTGTCGTGCAGACCGCTCACGGGAAACCAGCCGAGATACTGGTTGTTGGCGAGGAATCCGATGGCGAACACACCCGCGAGCACGACGGGTACCGAATAGAGGAGCAGGAAGAGGAATCCGCTTGCGATGTCCGCAACGCCACCCCGCCGAATGCTCGCGAGCACACCTGTCGGCACCGCGACGAGATAAATGATCGGGAACGCGATCAGGTTGATCAGCATCGTGACGGGGAGCGCGGTCTTGATGAGATCCCACACGGGACGGTTGCGTGAGAACGCCACCCCGAAGTCTGGCGAATCGATCGACACGACATCGCGGATCACTTCGATCCCCGCGGGCGGAAATGGGCGTGCAGCAAACGCGATCGTCGCACGCTGCCGAGCCTCTTCCGCGAGCGACCATGCCTGATGCATCTGCTCGGCGGCTGCGTTCACCTTCGCCCAAGTCGCCGTCGTGTCGGAAACAGAGCCATCCATCGCGCCACCACCGAGCGGCAGATCACGGAACTCATTCGGATCGGCACCACCCTTGGGGTCCAGCCGCGCCGTCCACGGATCGCCAAGCGCGCGAACATGATCGGCGAGGGCATCCTTGAACGCCCGCATCGATCCCACATACGTTCGCCGTCGCCCTTCCGCATCGCGCTGCAGCGTGCGGAACTCTTCGATGAGGCCATCGCCCGACTGTGGTGTGAAGGTGACCTCGAAGGCGTCGGGAGCGGCGAATGCCCATGGCATCAGCGGCTTCGGCAGTTCGCGCGGTCGTGGGATGCGTTCACCCGAGGGTGATTCGAGGGGCGTGCTTCCAAAGCGCACTGGGCAGACGCGGGCAATCCATCGCCCGTACTGGACCACAACCGGATCGTTGAGCCCGTAGCGATCCTCGAGGTACGCCTGCATCTGCGCAACCTTGCTCGTATCGCTCATCTGCCCACCTTGCACGGCGAGTCCGGCACCGATGCCGCCGGGCGCGAGCGCCACGATGAGAAACACCATCAGCGTGATCCCAAGCACCGTGGGGATCATCAGCAACAGGCGTCGGATCAGGTAGGTGGCCATCGGACAGGCTCGCGATCAAGCGGTCGGATCAGTAGGCGGGCGCCGGCACCGATGTGCGAAAGAACTCCTCGGGCTGCAGTCCAGTGCGATACATGTTGACATTGCCGAAACGACGATCGACGAATCGCAGCCACGGAGCCACGCGCACGAATGTGTAGGGCTGCTGCTCCGCAATCACCGCTTCGAGTCGACGCCAGACCAGCATGCGGTCGGACTCGACCATCGTGCGCCGCCCCTGTTCGATCAGCGCATCGGCGTCGGCATTTCGCCACTGGGTGAAGTTGTCGCCGCCCTCGCGCGTGCTCTCGGAGTGCCAGATCTGTCGCGGGTCGCTCTCGGGTGCATTGTTGCCCCACCCCATCGTGATCGCATCAAAGTCGCGCAGTTTCAGCAGGTCCTGATAGCGGCTCCAGTCGACGGGCCGAGTGGTCACCAGAATGCCCGCATTCGTGAAACTGTCCTTCACGAAGCGCGCGAGTCGCTCGGAAATCTCGCCTCCTGTTGCATAGGTGTACTCAAAGGAGAACTTGTCGCCCGCTTCGTTCTCCAGGATTCCATCACCATTGCGGTCCTTCCATCCTGCCTCGGCCAGCAGTGCCTTCGCCTGCTCGGGATCGAAAGGCAGGGGCTTCAGCGCAGGATCGCTTGCCGGACTCTCTGGATTCATCGGACCCTTCGAGACGATCCCGATGCCATCCCAGATATCGCGAATCATGCGCTCGCGGTCGAGCAGCATGGTCATGGCGCGCCGCACGCGCGCATCATGAAAAGGCGTCTGAACTTTGCCCGCTCGAAGTCCGCACTGCCATGCGATGAACGAATAGCCACAGCGCATATTCACCCACTTGAGCGCGTAGAACGACTTCTCGAAGTCAGCGTCCTCGCGCAGCACCTTGTTGAACTGCGGCGACGATGGAAGGATCATCGATCCCTCGCCGTTGCGCAACGAGACGAGTCGCCCGAGTTCGTCGGACACCACCTTGAAACGAAGGCGCTCGAGCGGCGGCTTCTCCGCCCAGTACTGTTCGTTGCGCACGAGCACGACATCGGTTCCAGGCGTCCACTGCACATCGATGTTGTCCGGACCCGAGGGCAGTCGCTCGAGCTTGAACTGCCCTGAACCCATCATGAGCCCTGTGCCCTGATTGATCTGTGACGGCTCGAACTTGCTGTACCAGTGCTTGGGTAGCACGGGATTCCCGAACGCAATCAGCGTGTTGGTGAAGAACGGTTCCTTGAACTCGAACTCGACCGTCTGCTCATCGATCACCTTCACGGTCTTGAGGTTGTCCTGCGTACTCCGCGACCGCTCCGCTTCAATGAGGGGATTCCCGATGAAATCGAGGTATGTCCAGCGGACATCCTCTGCCGTCACACGCGCACCATCGCTGAAGCGCGCGCGCGGATTGATGTGCGCGCGGATCCACAGCCCGTCGGGGTCGATCTGCCAGGCATCCGCAAGAACTCCCACCATCTGCAGGGTCTTTGGATTGAACGACCCGAGACTCTCGCACACGCGGTCGAGGACGCGCGTTCCGTAGACATCCGACTGGATGTAGGGAACGAGTTTGGCCGGCTGAGCTTCGAAGATCTCGGTGAACTCGCCTCCGACCTCGAACCCTGGAACATCCGCGGGATCGGTCTCGGGTGTGGGTGATGGCCAACGCGTGATGGCAACACCAGGTCGGGCCCATGCATCATTGGTCTGCGCTGCAGCCGCCGCCGGAGCCGCACCGGCGGCGAGAGGCACTCCACTCGCGAAACCCTTTTCGATCTGCCGCTGGAGGAGCGCGTCCTGCCGCTCCATTTCACCGAGTTTCACGCGGATGGACTCGATGGCCAGTTCCATGCGGGTGCGCTGGGTCATCGAAAGCCAGACCGAAATCAGCACCGCCAACAGCAGCAGAATGGTGAAGAAATCCTTGACGCCGAATCGACTTTGCATAGGACTTCAGAGGCTATCAGGAGCCGCGCCGACGGCCCGCAGCAGCGGGATCGACCGCACTGCGCAGCGCATCGCCGAGGAAGTTGAGCGCAAGCAGTGTGGCGGCGATGCTGAGACAAGGCCACAGCAGCAGCCACCAGCGACTGTGCACGGTGTTCACCTCCGAAAGTCCCTCCGAGGCAAGGTTTCCCCACGACGGCATCGGATCGCGCACGCCAATGCCGAGGAAACTGAGGAAGCTCTCGGCAAGGATCGCCGCCGGCACTGCGAGCGCGGCATACACCGCCACCGTCCCCGCCACATTGGGCAGCGCGTGCCGGAAAAACTGCCGAGCGGGACCGATGCCGAGCGCACGACATGCTTCCATGAACGGTTGGGCACGCAGGCTCAGAACCTGACCTCGGATCACACGCGCAATCGTCAGCCAACTGGTGGCTCCAATCGCGACGAGCAGCACGAACAGATCAATCCCCTGCCCGACCCCACCCACACGACGGATTCCCATGCGTTCCACGACACCGTCCACGGCTACTGCAAGCAAGACCACCAGCAACATCGATGGAAGTCCGTAAAGCACATCCACCGTTCGCATGAGCGCATCATCCACCCGTCCTCCGCGCGCACCGCTGAGCGCACCGTACATCGTGCCGACCGTGACGGCGATGAGTGCAGCGCTTCCACCGACGAGAAGACTGACCGCGCCTCCGAGGAGACAGCGCGCCAACAAATCGCGTCCGAGCCTGTCTGTGCCGAGCACTCGCGAGGGGATGTAGTTGCCCGCCGCGCGTTCCTGTTCTGTGACCAGTGCGGCATCCGCGGGCGTCGCCCACCACGACGGTGGCAGCAGCGCGAGTCGCAGGTTGCCCGCTTCATAGCGGCGGACTGGCGCGCCACCCTCCCGCTCCACCCGAGCGAGCGTCCAGGGAAGGCTCAACACGCACAGCCCCACGATGCACGCGAGTATCACTCCACCGGCGCGGGCGGTCGGCGACCACACTGCCCACGTTCGTTCTGGACGATCCATCGTGACGGCTGCGTCCAATCGTGCGCTGCTCACGGTGCTCGATCGGTTGGAACTGACCCGCTGCCCGGCACCGCCGATGAGGGCGCGCCCCCCACGGTGGGTGATGACGGAGGAGCCGGCGTGAACGCCGTGCGCCCACCGAGCAGCGCTTCCTGCCTGCCTTCGCGAACGCCGGCCACGACCTGATCGACCGTCGCATCGCGCTGCCGAGCATCGCGCTCGAGATCGGTGCGCATCGCGCGCACGACCGCATCAATCTCAGCAAGTTCCAGCCCGCGCGAGCGCAGGTTCAGATCGACCAGCCTGCCCGCGAGTTCCCGCACGCGCGCCTCCGACTTCAGCGCCGCTGCTTCATCGCCCGCGCCGCGCTGGGCCAGCCATGCGCTGCCCACCTCCTCGATCTCGCCCTGCACGCGAATCTCCTCGATGCGCAGCGCATAGAGAGCGGGCTTGCGCACGCGAAGCACAGCCAGCGCCGTCAGCCGCTTTCCCGCGCGCGCGACGGCCTCGTTGAACGCCACCGGATCGCTCGCGCGCGCCTGCTCGAGCATCGTCAGCAGTTCGGGGGAAACATCTCGCGCGACATCGATGATCGTCTGTGGATCTGGCTGCAACGCGCCTCCGGGCGCCGCCTGTTCGAGCGACGCAGGAAGGGGCAGAACCCGAGGCGCAGGTCGCGCCGACCCGGTGGCAAGCGAGCCCCAGGCCGCTGCACAGGCAATCGCCGCCGCGATCAGGACAGGATGCAGACGCACGGCGTCGCTGCCACTCACGCGGTTCTTCCATCCGTGGTGTCTCATCGCGCCCCCTGCGCTGCGAGCGCGATCAGTTGCACTTCGTTGGCAAGCTTGCGGTAGGACGCATCCCGAGCTCGCAGCAGGTCGATCGGATCATCGCCGCCTTCGAGCGTGCGCCCACTGACATCCACGACATCACTGTCCGCGAGGAGCGAGACGAGCAGTGGCTCCGAGGGCGTTCCAACAAGAACGCCCCTGCCGCCCTCGACCGCTTGCACCAACGTCGATGCCACACCATCGGTGGGCGTTGGCCGGGACTGCGGCCACAGGAACAGCGCGACTCCGATTGCCGCAGCGACCAGCGCAGCCGCCACGCGACCCCACGAGCGGGTCCGCTCGGACGGGAAGCGCAGCGTGCGCAGCGGCAACGATCCACGCGTCGCCACCTCGAGGCGATCCACCAATCCGGGACGCTCCGCCAGGATGTGCGCCCGTCGACGAAGGATGTCCTGAAGCTCGACACCCTCCGCCACATCCGCGAGCTGCTCAGCGCGTCGCTGCGCATCCGAAACTCGTCCCTCCACAGGACCATCTCCATCACCGTGCGCTGGGTTCATCTGCAAGGTAGAACGCTCCTTTTCTCATGGGATTGCATCGGACGAGGCTCCTTTTTTGGCGCGTTCCATGGACGCGCGAAGTCTGGCGACCGCCCGGTGGTGGCGGGAAAGCAATGTGCCGAGCGGTTCTCCGAGCAGATCTGCCATCTGCTGGAAGCTCAGCCCGCCGAGATGGCGGAGATCGATGATTTCACGGTCGGCGGGCGACAGCTCCGCCATGGCCCGCTCGAGGTCGCGGATTCGCGGGTCGGGCTCGGAGGGCAGCACGGGAGGCGACGTGAACGCGGGATCGCCGCCCGAACCGCCGAGCGCCTCGAGATCACCTGAGGGTCGCGCGTGGCGAGTGCGCCGACGCATTTCGTCTCGAAGGCGGTTCAGCGCCACCGTGAACACCCACGCTTCGAAGCCGACGATGTCGGCCAAGTTCGGCAACCGCTCGGCGACCGTCACGAACACCGACTGCGCGATCTCCTCCGCAAGTTCCGGATCGCCGCAGCGAGCACGAACGAGTGCAAAGACCCGCGGACCCAGTCGCTCGATGATCGTCCGCCATGCCCTCTCCACCGCCCCTCGATCGAGCCCGTCACCACGCGCCACCCGTTCGACGGCGATGCGAAGGTCGTCCGAGGGACCATCAGCCATGCCCTTCTCCAGTCGCAGGCGATGTCACAGCGGAAGGTCATCCTCGATGCCCTGCTCGGCAATCGTCCGGGGTTCGTATGCGCGGAACTCGATGCCCGTTGGAGGAACGCGCGACGAGAAGGAACGGAAGCAAGTGCTGCCCTGATCCCACACCAGCTTCACGACGCCTGTCGGTCCGTTGCGTTGCTTCGCGAAGATGAGTTCCGCGATGCCGACCTTGTCGAGATTCGACTCCGCCCACTCGGGATCACCTTGGTGGTAGTACTCCTCGCGGTGCAGCATGAGGATGACATCGGCATCCTGCTCGATCGAGCCTGACTCGCGAAGATCGCTCATGCGGGGGCGGTGGCCCTCGCGCTGCTCGGCCGCGCGGTTCAACTGCGAGAGACAGACGACCGGCACATCGAGCTCACGAGCCATCGCCTTGATGCCGCGGCTGATCTCGCTCACCTCCACCTGGCGACTCTCGCTGCGCGAACCAGAGCTCATCAACTGCAGATAGTCGATGAAGACGCAACCGATGTTGAACTTCTCCTTCAGGCGGCGCGCCTTGGAGCGCAACTGAAGCAGGGTCAGCCCCGGCGTGTCATCGATGTAGATACGCGAGTCCTGGAGCGAATCGCACGCGCCGACCAACCGCCGCATGTCATCCGACACCAGCGTTCCCCGGCGGAGTCGCTGACCGTCCACACCCGCCTTGGCACACAGCAAGCGCTGCACCAGTTGCTGCCTCCCCATTTCAAGGCTGAACATCACCGATGGCGTGCCACCCAGCGAAACGCCCTCCATCATGTTCAGCGCGAGCGCAGTCTTGCCCATCGACGGACGCGCGGCAAGAATGAGCATCTCCCCTCGCTGCAATCCGCTCGTCATCTCATCGACATCGTCGAACCCACAGCCGACGCCCGTCAGCCCCGAACCCTCCCGCGCCTCGAGACGCTCCATCGCCTCGCGCAGCAGTTCGGGCAGGCTTGATACCGAATTGCTCTCGCGGCGCTGCGCGATGGCGAAGATGCGCTGCTCCGCCTGCTCGAGCACCTTGTCCGTGGACTGATCTCCCGCGAACGCCTCGTGCACGGTCGCACTCGATGCGTCGATGAGTTGCCGCAGCGTCGCCTTGTCACGAACGGTGCGCGCGTACTCCAACGCGTAGTGCGCGCTCGGCATGCTCTCGGAGAGGCGCAAGAGGTAGTCACACCCGCCCACCGCATCGAGCACCTTGCGATCCGTCAGTTGCTGCACAAGGCGCACCACATCGACCGACGCACTGAGGTCGTAGAGATCAACGATGTTGGCATAGATGACTTTGTGGCGATCCTGGAAAAAGTCCTCGGGACTGCGGATCACCGTCACGACATCGCCGATCGCTGCCGGATCCACCAACAAGCAACCGAGCACGGCGGCTTCAGCCTCCTGCGCATTGGGCGGCATCGCCTTCAGCAGACGCACGGTGTCCTGCGGATCCACGCGCACGGGCAAGCCGCCGCCATCCCCCTCCCGGTTTCGCTCGCGCCGCGCCATCAGCCGGCCGCGACGGGCTGTCGATCGACTTCGCTCACCTCACCAACCACGCGATCGCGCATCAGGCGCCCCACCTTGAATCGCACGGACTTGCGGGCGGGCACCCTCACACGCTCGAGCGTCTTGGGATTCTGGGCCGTTCGCGACGCGCGCGTCTTCACTTCGAACACACCGAAGTCACGAAACTCCAGGCGATTCCCAGACGCGAGTTCACCAATCATCTCATCGAGGAACATCTGGAGCGCCTCCTTCACTTCCGCACGGCTCTGCCCGGTGCGCTCTGCGATGCGGTCCACGAGATCCTTCTTGGTGATTGTTGCCATGTCTCTTTCAATCCCACTTGTTTGGTGTGCTTCCGTTCAACCGACGCCCGCGATCAGTATTGTCCCTCCGCTCTCTCGAGTCAAGAGCCTCGAGCAACTGCGGCAACATTTCCACCACTTGTCAACTCGCTTCGCACACGATCGACCACCGAAGTGGTCGAGAGCCCCGGTCGATGAGCCAAGATCAACATTTTTAAGCCAAGTTCCTTGACAACGGCAGATTCGTTGACGGACTTCCCGTCGTAGTCTCCCCCCTTGACATACACATCGGGAACGGTAGCGCGAAGCAGCGCTTCCGCGGTGGGCTCCTCGAAGATGGTGACGTAGTCGACCGACGAAAGCTCGCCGATGAGTTCCGCGCGATCACTCTCGCAGTAGATCGGACGCGATGCGCCCTTCAGTGCCCGCACTTGCGCATCGCAGTTGAGTCCCACCACCAAGATGCTGCCGTGTGACTTCGCCTCCCGCAGATAAGCGACGTGCCCCGCATGCAGCACATCGAAGCAGCCATTGGTCAGCACGATCGTTCGACCCGCGGCGCGATGCGCAGCGATCTCCACCAACAGATCGGCTCGTGTGCGCAGTTTGCCGCGCACGGACTGGCTGAGTCGGATCACCTGTGCCTGCACCTCGGGCAGGGTGAATGCCCGAACGCCAAAGACCTCCACCTCCATGCCCGCCGCCACATTGGCCAGCGCCACGGCCTCAGCCCAGGGCACGCGATTCGCCGCCGCACCCGCGAGCACTGCGAGCACCATGTCTCCAGCCCCAGCCACGTCGTACACGGGGCGTGCCACGGTGGGCAGGTGCTGCGCCTCACCCGTTCGTTCCTGCAAGACGGCGCCGAAGCGGTCCAGGGTGACGATCGAAGCATCCAAGTCAAGCGCCGTACGCAGTTGCGCCGCGAGCACCTTCGATCCCGCGATCACATCGGTCGGATCAACGGTCCGCCCCACCGCCTTCTCCGCTTCCGAGCGGTTCGGCGTGATCGCCGTTGCACCGCGGTATCGATCGTAGTCATGGATGGCGGCGGGATCGACCAGCACCGGAATGCCCCTTTGCCTGCAACGCGTGATCACCCGTGCACAGAGTTCAGCCGAGCAGACTCCCTTGTTGTAATCCTCGATGCACACGACATCACATCGTTCGATCTCCCGGTCGACCACGCGCGAGATCTCGGCGCGTGTCGCGTCACGGATCGGCGCTCGCGACTCGACATCGATGCGGAACATCTTCTGCGGATGGCGGTGCTGAGCGCGCCCGATCAGCGAACGCTTCACCGTGGTGGGGCGCGTGGAATCGGCGATCAAACCGTCGGTCGCACACCCGCCGTGTTCAAGACATCGGCGCAGAACGCCTCCCTCCTCGTCAGACCCAACGACGCCGACACACGACACGGATCCGCCGAGCGCCGCCGCAAACACGGACACATTCCCAGCCCCGCCGGGCGTGTCGGTGGTCGCCTTCGGCTCCCGTACGGCGAGCACCGGCACGGGAGCATCGGGGCTCAGCCGCTCGGCATCGCCTTCGAGCGCCTGATCGAGCATGAAGTCCCCGATTACGAGCAGGCGGAACGATTTCCAGTTGCGAAGCGCAGCCAGCATGCGATCCTCGGTCGTTGGCATGGGATCAGAGGCTACCGCCGCACCGGGGCTGAACCCAAGGCGTCGCCGAAAAGGGTGTCGAGCAGCCTGCGCAGCTCCGTCTCGCCAACGAGGAATCGGATCTCCAATCGCGGCACGATCACGGGCAGTCCGATCACCAAATGATCGGGCGCCACCTTCACCCAGTCCTTCATGGTCATGACCACCGCCTCCGCGCGCGCGGCACGCGCAGCCACCGTCAACTGCGCGACCCGCGTTCGACCGTACCGAGCGTGATCCCGAAGCCCCGCGGCATGAACCACTTCGGCTCCGCATGCGCGCGACTGTTCGGCAAAGTCGTCCGGACGACCGACCCCCGCCCACACCGACACGCGCCGACCTCGCAACCACTCCACCGGCTGCGAGACGCAGGTGCGCCGTCCGCACGGCTCCACCGCGAAGGTGGAAAGCGCCGCCCACGCATGCTCGCACCAGGCGAGCGGCGGACGACCATGCATCGACTCGACGAGTGAACTCAACTGCGCATCGACCGCCGAAGCACGCGTGACGATGACTGCACTCGCCCGCGCCATGCCCAGCCCGGACTCGCGCAGCCGACCGAGCGGCAACAGTCCGCCGCGCAAGGCGCGACCACGAGCGTCCACGAGCACAAGGTCGAGATCGCGCGCGATGCGGCGATGCTGGAATCCATCATCCAGGATGACGCATCCAATACTTGCATCATCCGACATGACATGCCGAATGGCATCGAGGCGCCGCGCGCCCACCGCGAGGCGCGCATTGGGCAGCAGCAGTTGGTGTTCCGATGCCTCATCCGAGAGCCCGCCGTGGCTGCGGTATCCGCGCAGCGCAATCAGCGGAACGCACCCCCGTGCAAGCGCGTGCGCCGCGATCCAACGCACCACGGGGCTTTTCCCCGTACCGCCCATTTCGATGTTGCCCACCGACACCACAGGAACACCGAGGGAGTGAACGCCCACGCCACGGTCGAAACGCGCATTTCGCACGCGAACGACCGCACCGTAGGCGGCGGCTGCGATCCGCGCCGCGGGATCGCACCACGTCGGCAGCAAGCGTTCATCCGCATTCATGTGTGCAGCGCGCCACCTGCGCCGAGCAGCCTGCGCAGGATGGGCAACACCATCCGCAGCGGCAATCCCGCCACCGTGGATGGATCGCCGTCGCACTCGACGGGCCAACCGGCCAGCAGGATTTCGTCGATGTGGTAACCGCCTGCACGACCCTTCCACGCACCCGACGCGATGTGCGCATCCAAGAGGTCCTTCGGAACATCGCCGAGGCGCACGCGTGCCACATCGCTCGAAAGAAAGCGCCGACTGGTGATGAGGCAGTGAATCGCGACACCGGTCACCACGCGTTGCGTTCGCCCGAAAGCGCTTTCGAGCACTTGCCGCGCGGCAGCTGCATCGGCAGGCTTCCCACACACCTGGTCATCGAGCACGCACACCGTATCCGCGGCAAGAATGACGCGCGCGTTGGGCGCATCGCGCGTCAGCCGCTCCCGCTGCCGCAACAGTTGTGCGACCTTGAACCAGGCGAGCGCACAGCAATCCTCGCCCGCATGATCCGCGCGCACGCGAAGCATCCCGTCATCGATGCGAGGCACAAGAACGGACACGGCAATTCCTGCCGCTTCGAGCAGTTCCCTGCGACTCACGCTTGCACTGGCAAGGATCACGGGCGCCGTCACGCCACACCCTCCATGGAGCGCAGTCGCCGCTGCACGAGTGTCGCCACGGCTTCCACGCTGATGCGTTCCATCACGGCTGCGCCGCGCACGGCATCGCGGTGTTCATGTTCATCGAGTTGCATCCCTGCTCCGCCGTGAACGCACCACTCCGCGCCGCCGTAGGGACCATCGATCCACGGTCGCGTGGCACCGTAGAGGCCCACGAACGGTGTGCCGAGCCCAGCGGCCATGTGGATCGGCGCAGAGTCGAGCCCGATCAACAGTGCTGCATCGTGGACCGCAGCCACGGTTGCGGCAACGGACAACTGTCCCGCCATGTCATGAATGCGGAATCCGCCGATTTGGCGCAGCAGCTCGGCGATGGGCGCAGTCTGCGGCTCCTCGCCGGGCGCACCGGTGAGGAGCACATCACGAATACCGCTCGCAAGAAGTTGTGCGCTCACCGCGTGCAGCAGCGCGGCATAGCGCGCGTTCGGCCAACGCTTGCCAGCCCAGCCGTTGGTGGTCGCAAGCACCAGCATGCGCGGACCGATCGATGCGCGCTCGCTCGCCGCCTGCCACTCACGCTTGCCCGCGACCGAAACATCGAGCCGCATGTCGGCGCGCGCAGGCGCACCGACCGCCGCCACCAACTCAAGCATCGCATCCACCACGTGCGAATCCGGTCGCCTCGGCACTCGCCGATTCGCGCCGAGCCACGCGAACTCCCGGCTCCCTTGGTGCCCGACGCGCGTCCTCGCGCCTGTGACCAGAGCCATCAGACCGCTTCGCGCCAGCCCCTGCGCATCGATCACCAGGTCATACCGCCCGCGCCGCAGCTTCGTGAACCACTGGACCGTTCTCACGGCGACGGGAATGCTGCGCCACCACCGCCGAAAATCGCGCTTGGGAAATGCGATGACGCGGTCCACCGCAGGGTGCCCCTGCACCGCGCCCATCCAGCGGTCTTCCACGACCCAATCCACGGACGCCTTCGGGAACGCCTCCCGCAGCGACCAGGCGATCGGCACCGTTCGGCACACATCGCCGAGCGCGCTCGGGCGCACAATGAGGATGCGCCTGGGTGGCGAGCGCATGCGGAGGGAGGAGGCGAAGTATAGTGTGCCCGGCGGGCGATTCCGAGCGGCATCCGTGAACGACCCAAAGCAACAACCTCCGCGCCCCGCCACTCCACCGGCGGCGTCCATTCCGCCCACGGCGCCGAGGGCACAGCCAGCGGCGAGTCCTCCTGCTCGCGATCCAGGTGAGTCGGCAAGCGGCGAGAGTGGTGGTTCACGAACCGGCAGTTCGAGCGACACCATGCTCGGGAAACTCATCGTGGATCGCGGGCTCGCGACACAAGCAGAGTTGGACGCTGTGTTTGCTGCGATGCGAACACCCGCCGGAGCCGCGCGTGCGTTCGTTGACATCCTGGTCGAAGGACAGATCGTCACGCGTCGCCAACTGGCGCGGCTTCGCAGCGAGGCGGAGAGCGACCGTTCCGTGCTGCGCATCCCCGGCTATCAAATGGTGAAGAAACTCGGCGCGGGCGCGATGGCCGCCGTGTATCTCGCGCGCCAGACCAGTCTCGACCGATTGGTGGCGATCAAGATCCTGCCGCGCCGATTTTCTTCGGATCCCACCTTCGTGGAACGCTTCTACAAGGAGGGACGCGCCGCCGCAAAGCTGTCCGATCCGAACATCGTGGGTGCGCTCGATGTCGGCAGTGTGGGCGAGCAGCATTACTTCGTCATGGAGTATGTCGATGGCGAGACCGTCCACGACCTCATCACGAAGTCGAAGCGAATTCCAGAGCGGGACGCGCTCGCGATCACGCGGCAGATCGCCAGTGCGCTGAAGCATGCGCATGCCAAGGGATTCATCCACCGCGACATCAAGCCGAAGAACATCATCATGACGAAGTCCGGTACCGCGAAACTTGCCGACCTCGGTCTTGCGCGGGCCATCGACGACAAGAAGACCGCCGAAGCGGAGAGGCACAAGGCGTTCGGCACGCCCTACTACATCAGCCCGGAGCAGGTACGCGGGTCCGTGGACCTCGGCCCACCCGCTGACATCTACGGACTTGGCGCAACGCTTTACCACATGCTCACGGGGCGCGTTCCGTTCAAGGGAAACGGCCCGAGTGAAGTCATGCGGGCGCATCTGTCCGAGGAACTCGTTCCTCCGGATCAGGTGGTGGGTGGCGTCTCGCAGCACACCGCCGAGATCGTTGAGCTCATGATGCGCAAGCGTCCCGCGGAGCGCTACCAAAGCGCCGTGGAACTGATGGAGGATCTTGATCTGGCGCTTGCCGATCAGCCGCTGCGGTACGCCACGCGCGCGGTCGATCTCGCCGACATTGCCAGCGATGTCGAGTCGCAGGCGCAGACCACGGTGCAGACCGCCGCCACGACGGGGAGCCTGCCGCAGTGGGCGGTTCTGCTCATCGTCGTGCTGTCCGTGACCTGCCTCGCCCTGCTCACCCTTGTCATCCTGAAGTGAACGCGCCCGCCGCGCCGTGCGCCCCGCGGACTCCTCAGCGCAGTTCGACCATCATCTCTATCTCGACGCTTGCACCAAGCGGCAGTGCGTTGGTTCCAACGGCGGCTCGCGCGTGACGCCCCGCCTCGCCGAAGATCTGCTGCAGGAGATCGCTCGCACCATTGGCAACCTTGGGCTGCTCGGTGAATCCATTGCAACTTGCGACAAAGACACCCAGTCGAACGATGCGCGCGACTCCATCGAGCGATCCGCCGCACTCGCCCGCCACCACGGCAAGTCCGTTCAGGATGCACTGTCGCGCTGCCTCTTGCGCGCGTTCAATGGAGACGGGATCGGGAACCGCCCCGATCGCCAGAAGTGTGCCATCGCGGAAAGGAAGTTGTCCACTGACGATCAAGAGATTGCCGGTCCGCACACAGGGGACATAGGACGCGACTGGCTTCGGCGCGGGCGGGAGCACAATCCCGAGGCGGGAAAGGGCATCGCTCGGCGAACGGAACTCGGCTTGGTGTGGCTTTGACTGGGTCATGGGAGCAAGGATGAAGAAAATGAAGAGGAAGTGGAAACTTGACTCAACCTGAATCGGGGTTACTCTCGTAAGAGTAGTTGATTGACATCTTGGCTGGCGGGTACTTTTACCGAGCGCGTGTTGAGCTCACCCTGTCTTGATTGCCCTTGTTCGAGGGCGATTCCTACCCACCCGCGAGCCGACATTTCGAAGCCCTCTTCGGCGCCCTTCCCTGGAGCAACTCTGGAGTAACTCTGGAGCAACTCCTGAGCTGGGCGAATCCTGAAGGGGATCTGTTGGCAGATTTCGTTCGCGCTGGTTGGGTGGTTTCACCGAATCTTCGTCACGCCGTGGCGGCGGTCAACCTCCCAGAACTTCCTGTGGATTCTCTCGGGCTACCCGCTTCTGTAGGTAGTCCGGCATTTCGTGCTCGTCCTCTGATATTGAAATGAACAACATCACCATGAACAACATCCTTCGAAACACCCGCCGTGCATTCACGCTCGTCGAACTTCTCGTGGTCATTGGCATCATCGCTGTCCTGATTGGGCTGTTGCTGCCAGCCCTTTCGAAGGCACGCGATCAGGCCCGCACGATGAAGGACTCGACCCAACAGGTGCAGATTCACAAGGCCATGGTGATCGAGTCCAACAGCGACTCGCAGGGTCGGCTTCCGACGCCCGGTCTCTACAACCGCAGAGCCTACGGCGGGATCCAAACCCAAGGGCAAGGGCTCGAGAGCTTTACGTTCAACAACACGGCTCGTCTCTACTCCGTTTGCGTCGCTCGCGAACTCTTCAACACCGACATCTTGGTGGGCCCGACCGAATATCCAGGCTCGAATGTGGTGGAAAAGGGCAAGGCATCCACCATCGGACTCGCCTCCGACCAGCCGTACAACTACGCCGCGTACGATCCGACTCTCGACTCGAACGACAACACGCCCCTCGGCTACTGGGACGACTCATTCCTCGCCAATATTCATCAGGGCAACCCTGGTGGCACGCCAACCTCCGCGTGCAATGTGTCCTTTGCCCACCAGCCCCTCTTTGGCGAGCGCAAGAAGTTGGGCTGGCGAAACACGGGTGACAGCAGCCGTCCGCTGCTCGCGACGCGCGGTGTCAAGCACTTGAATCAAGGCACCACGGCTGTCGCTGCCCCCGCGGATTACAGGCAGAGCCCGACGTTGCTTCTGCACGGCACGAAGAAAGAGTGGGATGGCAATGTCATCTATGCCGACAACCACGCCGAGTTCACGGCCACTTTCTTCCCGAAGCAGACCTCCTACATCTGCCCGAACTCCGGATCCAACCTCGAGCGAGACAACATCTTCAACATGGATTTCGCCTGCGGACAAGCGGGAGCGGCTGGCGCGGCAAAGCAGGGCGATTCCATTCTTGCGTTCACCATCGGAACCGCCGTTCAGGAAAACAATGGTTCGTTGGTCTACGACGCCAATCTCCCGGCGAACTGAGTCACTCGAAGTATTCACCATGCGATCTTCCAAAGACGCCTTTCATTTGAATGGAACCACTATGAAGTCACACCGTCGCGCATTCACGCTCGTTGAACTGCTCGTTGTCATGGCGATCATCGCCCTTCTGCTCGGCATCCTCCTGCCTGCCCTTGCACGCGCCCGAAAGAACGCGCAGCAAGTCAAGTGTGCGACGCAGGTCAAGGAAATCCACAAGGGTTGGATCACCGAATCCAACAACGATGCGCAGCAGCAGCGCTATCCGACGCCGGGCGAAATCAACCGACTTGCCATCGGAGGACAGAACATCCCCGGTCGCGGTGATTTCAACGAGGCAAAGAACTCCCACCAGAACATGTGGGCTGTGTGCATTGCCAAGAATCTCTTCTCGCCCGCACTGTTGATCTGCCCCGCCGAGACCAGCTCGAAGGTGGGTCAGTGCACCAACTACAACTTCAACGCCTACAAGCCCGCCTCAGACATCTATTGGGATGGCGACACGCCCGATGGTGGCGGAGGCGGAGGCATTGGCAACTTCCGCATTCAGGGGAACGGTGCGGTCCTGACCTCATCCGCAACCTCGTATGCCGCGATGCCGCTGCCCAACAATGATCGGCGTCGCCGCGAATGGCGTCAGTCTGGCAATTCCAAGTTCGTGATCCTCGGCAACCGAGGCGTGCTCAATGGGTCATTGACCGCAAACGACTACAAGGCCTCGGAAACGCTCCGGATTCACGGTGACAAGGATCAGTGGGAAGGCAACATGTGCTACAACGACAACCATGTGACATTCGAGCGCACCTTCTCCCCTGAAGGTCTTGATCGCATCGGTTCAGGCACCACGGCGATCCTCGACAATATCTTCCTTGCGGAGAGCGGCGCGAATAACCGTGATTCATTGATCCAAATCGTGACGCAAGTCACCGGAAGCGGCACTGCAACAACGCATGTCGCGTCGTGGGACTGATCGCCAAAGCCCCCTTCTCTGTCGACTCCAGACCCCGGCACTGCCGGGGTCTTTTTTTGGCCTTCGGGAATCCATGAGGGTCACTCCGCTGCAGCAGTCCGATCGGAACCATTCGAGGCGGTCCGTCGCAACTACCATGGAACGCATGCAGTTGTCACATCGCTCGTGGGTGCGGTGCAATCCACTGCGACTGATTCTCTGCCTGCTTGCCCTGACCGAGCTTCCGGCGACTGCTCGGGCAGCGCAGGCCGTTCCTGCCGAGCGCCAAGCATCGCACATCGCCGTCTTGCCCGTCCGAGGTGCGATCGACGACATCACGGCGCTTTCACTGGAGCGCCGCGTGGAAGTCGCTCGACAGCGCGGCGCCACGGCCATCGTGATTGAGATCGACACCCCTGGCGGGGATCTGGTGGCGACGCTCCGAATCTGCCACATGATCAAGCAGGAGTTCCCGCCGAACACCGTGGCATGGATTCACCCGCGCGCGTTCTCGGCAGGCACCATCATTGCGCTTGCAGCGCGTGAAATCGTGGTGTCGCCCGGCTCATCCTTCGGTGATGCCGCACCCATCCAAGCGATCCCAGGTGCCGGACTCATCCCGCTGCCGCCCACAGAGCGCGCCAAGTTGGAGGCTCCGCTGATCGCCGAAGTGGTCGACAGTGCCAGGGCGCGCGGATATGACGAGCACTTGGTCACTGCATTCGTGCGCCTTGGCACTGCGTTGTGGCTGATCCGCTCGGTGGAGGGTGACCGCACCGCCATTGTGGACGAGGAGGAGTACCGCGATCTGTTCGGCGAAGCCCCCCCAAAGGCTGCGCTTGCCGATGTGCCAGATGCGCCACGGGCCGATGCCGATGAGTCGCTCGTTCAGCAATTGCTGCCGATGTTCACTCAACGGTCCCCGTCGAGCGCACCACAAGCCTCAGGGCAAGTCGAGAAACCTCAGGAGGCGGATCCCGACGCTGAACCTCGCCTCTCTCGCGCGCGATTGACCGCATCGGAGCGCGCCAACTGGAAGGTGGTCGAGCAGGTGGCGCGTCCCGACCAACTCTTGGTGGTGTATCCGCGCGAAGCGAGCGAGCTGGGGCTCGCTCGGGGTGTCATTGCCAATGATGCCCAACTGGCCCAATGGTTCGGTGCAACGACCATCGACCGCCTCGAGGAAAGTTGGTCGGAGTCGCTCGCACGGTTTCTGGTGTCTTGGCCAGTTCGAATCGCACTGATCGTGCTGATGCTGGTTGGCTTCGTCATCGAAGGTTTGACGCCGGGGTTCGGGTTCTTTGGCAGCGTGGCTGCAGTTTCACTGCTGCTGCTCGTTGGCGCGCCCGCACTGGTGGGACTCGCGGAGTGGTGGGAACTCATCGCCGTTTTGATTGGGCTTGCGCTCGTTGCGCTCGACATCATCGTGATTCCAACGGGTGGCTGGGTTGCGGTGATGGGAGGCGCACTGCTCCTCGGCGGACTTGTCTCCAGTTTCGTGACGCGCGACCTGTCGACGGCCGTCGGTCAGCAACAGTTGTTCTTGGGCATCGGATCGGTGCTGATCTCGTTGTTCGGCTCCGTCGCGATTCTCTGGTTCGCAGCCCGCTCGCTGCCGCAGTCGCCACTGCTCCGACGCGCGGTGCTTCACTCCGAGGCGGCAGCAGGATCCGCGCCGCAGCGCGCCTCCTCCAAGAATCCTGTGGCGGGCGACAGTGCGGTGGCGATCACGACACTCCGTCCCGCGGGTCGGATCTCCGTCGGGGGGCAACTGTTCGATGCCTGCACCGCGGGCGAGTTCGTCGAAGCAGGCTCGCTGGTCCGCGTCGTCCGCGTGCGAGGCGCCACTGTGGATGTGGAACCTACGATGGCGCCCTCGATGGCAACCCGGCAACATCCAACCAACACGGGCGAGACACATTCATGACTGTTGTTGCGCTCCTGCAATCTGCTGCAGCCCCCGCGCCTCGTGAGGAGGTCTATCTCTTCGTCGCGCTCGGACTCCTCGCGCTCGCCCTGGTTTTGCTGGTGCTGGAGATCTTCGTGCCCACCGGTGGCGCTCTCGCCATCATGACGGGCGTCGCTGCCGTGGCTTCGATCGCGTCCATGTTCATCTACGACACGGTCTACGGCGCCGTCTACCTCGCTCTGCTGTGTGCGGGAAGTCCGCTTCTGCTGCTGCTCATCTTCAAGGTGTGGTCACACACGCCCATCGCGCGGCGCATGATCCTGCAGGAGGGTGCAGATGGTGCCGCTGTCGGAGATGCGTTGCATGCGGAGGGCGCGGACCCATCCGTTGCCGCACGGGGCAAGGCAGCTGCGGCGCTGACGGCGCGCTTGTCGGAGCTGGTCGGACGAAGCGGCGTCGCAGTCACCACACTCCGACCCATCGGCTTTGTGCGCGTGGACGGTCAACGCATCGACGCCATTGCCGAAAGTGGATTCATCGCGGAAGGTGCTGCCGTGGACGTCATCGAAGTCTTCGAGGGTCAACTCAAGGTCCGCGAAGTGCCGGGGCACTAACATCCGGGGATGATGAACTCTCTCTCGACACTCGCGATCGCTCCGTGGGCGTGGGTTGGCCTTGCCGTCCTCGCCGTTGTCGGACTGATCTTCCTCCTGATCATCGGTCAGTACCTGCAGTTGTGGTTGCAGGCTTGGTTGAGCGGTGCACCCGTGAGCCTGCTCGACCTCATCATGATGCGCCTCCGAAAAGTCAACTCGTCCGTCATCGTGATCAACCGAATCAGCGCACGCAAGGCGGGGCTGGAAATCAGCACCCAGGCGATGGAGGCGCACCTCCTGGCAGGCGGACGGGTCACCAATGTGGTGCGCGCCATGATCGCAGCGGAGAAGGCTGGCATCGACATGGCGTGGGACCGAGCCGTTGCGATCGACCTCGCGGGACGGGACATCGTGGATGCAGTGAACACATCCGTGATGCCGAAGGTGATCGACTGTCCGAATCCCACCTCCGGCAAGCAGACGATCGACGCGGTGGCGAAGGATGGCATCCAACTGAAGGCGAAGGCTCGCGTCACTGTCCGAACCAACATCGCGCGGCTCGTGGGCGGCGCAACGGAGGAGACGATCATTGCCCGCGTCGGCGAAGGCATCATCTCGACGATCGGATCGGCCGAGGACCACAAGAGCGTGCTCGAAAACCCCGACAGGATTTCCAAGACCGTGCTCGCCAAGGGACTGGACTCTGGAACGGCCTTCGAGATTCTCTCGATTGACATCGCGGATGTCGATGTGGGTGAGAACATCGGGGCGCAGTTGCAGGCCGCGCAGGCGGAAGCGGACACCAAGCGCTTCCAGGCGCAAGCCGAGCAGCGCCGCGCAGCCGCCGTGGCGCAAGAGGCGGAGTACAACGCGGAGGCACAGAAGAACCGTGCGCTCGTGATCCTGGCGGAGGCTGACATTCCGCGTGCGATGGCGGATGCGTTCCGCGGAGGCAATCTGGGCGTGATGGACTTCTACAGAATGAAGAACCTCAACGCGGATACGGACATGCGCGCCTCCATCGGCAAAGGCACAGCCTGATCCACTGAGGTGGGTGCATCAGGCGCGCGAGCCGTGACGCATCATGTTTGGAGCGCGTGCTGCGTTCCAGATCCGCCGATGGGTGCGGGGCCAGACCACTGTTCGCGCAGCACACGCCGGAGGCCGTTGTCGCGCAGCAAGTACGCGATTCGCCAGCGTTCCGTCGAGCCACCGAGCCACGGGGCGCGCCCCGCCGTGCGATCAATCCGTCCGACTGCAGCTTGCATGTCCTCAAGCGTGACCTTCCCTCTCCCGCACGCGGCAGCATGCCACCGCGCGACCCAGCCGACCGATGCCACAGCGAGCGCAAGCGCAGCCGTTCCATCGACGGCGCTCCATCCGTAGGCGCCGCTGCCCCACACGCGACCACCCTCGACACGCGCGCGCAACCAACGCGTAACGAGCTCATCGATGGAAGAACAGTCATCCGAGTCCGCCGCAGCCGGCATCGCATCGACCGAACCGAATCGCGCTCCGGTGGGCCAACCCATGCCGATCGTCGGAACAAGCGCATCGTGTCGACCGCGCTGCCAGCGCATGCTGCGAAGCAGTTGTTGAACGGTGGCGCGCGCGCGCGAGGGAGCTCCAGCAGCGAGCGGCTTGGGGTCTTCGGTTCGCGCAAAGACCGCTCCGCGAAGCATCGCTCGCTGACGCGCCGTGGGAGGCCCGAGCGTCGACATCGAAAGCTCATCGGGAAGTGCGCCGAGCAGGATGTCGAGCAGCTCCTTCCACCTCTGTGCGCGAACGGACGCCAACTTTGCGACCGACAGCATCTGTGCCATCCAGCCCAGTCCATCGATCCGAACGGAGAGCGGATGCGAACTGCCAAGCCACCGAACGAGTCGCCGTTCGAGCGCCTGCAATTCACCCGACTGCGAACGAAGTCCACGCGCAAGCGGCGCATCGAGCGCGGCTGTCAGCGACTCGGGGATTCCACGGAGAGCGATCCGAAGCGCCTCGACTTCCTGTCCGCGCAGGAGTTCGCCGCGGTTCGCCGTCACACTGCCACACGCGAAACTCACGCCGAGCTGCGATGCGTGGGCATCCGGTGAGAGCGTGTACGGAAACATCTGGCACGCGAGCGGCTTCTCAGCGAATCCGTGGCGCGCATGAATGCGGCACTTGCCATCTGCCTCGAGAAAGACGCACGCGCCATCCCTGTGCTGGCGCAGATACCGCTGTCCCCGAAACGTCACCACGGGGTCGAAGCCGAGTTCGCTTCGCCACTGCTGTGCTTCGATGCGCTGCAGATCGACATCGCGCAGTTGCACCGAGAAGTCTCGGCAGCAGGAACCGCACCCATGACAGGAATACCGCTGGTTCGGCGTCGCGAGCGGCAGGATGGGCAGTTGGATCGGCATGCTCACCGCACTGCCGATGCCAGGCGCGCGAGCGTGTGTGCGATGGCGCGCGTGGCGCTGCCGCGGTGGCTCAGTGCGTTCTTCTGCTCGGGCGTCAGTTCCGCGCCCGACACGCAGCTCGATCGCACGCGAAAGAGCGGGTCGTATCCGAATCCGTTGTCGCCTTTCGCCTCGTGACCGATCCAGCCATGGAAGACCCCTTCCGACTGCGCGATCACTCTTGCATCCACACCCGCCACACACATCGAACACACGAAGCGTGCCGTGCGCTGAGCGTCGGGAACGCCCGCGAGACGCGCCAGCAACTTCGCGTTGTTCGCCGCGTCGCGCGTGGCACGATCGCCGTCCACACCAGCCCAGCGCGCGCTGAGCACGCCTGGTTCGCCACCGAGCGCATCGACGACCAAACCCGAATCGTCCGCCAGCACCAGCCTGCCCACGATCGATGCGTAGGCGAGTGCCTTGATGCGGGCGTTCTGCGCAAAGGTCTCCCCATCCTCCTCGGGCTCCGGTGCATCACCTGAGCCGACATCCGTCAGCGAGAGCACGCGCCAGCCGAGCGCGCCGAGCACACTGCGAACCTCTTCCACCTTGTGGGGATTTCCGCTGGCGACCACGATCTCCTGCATCGGTGGCGTGCCTTCCTTGGGTCAAGTCTGGAGAACGCCCGTCCGAAACACACCATCGATCGGCGCCTGCGCCGCGATCTGCATCGCGAGCAGCAGTTCCTCGCGCGTGCGGTGTGGCTCGATGATGCGGTCGACCCAGCCGCGGCTCGCCGCGTAGCGGATGTCCTGCTGCTGTGTGTAGGAGGCCGAGATCGCCGCGAGCAGTTGCTTCCTCATCGCCTCGTCGACGACTTCGCCGCGCCGCTCGCGTGCCGCGAGGTCGATCTGCAGAAGCGTGTTGGCTGCCTGCGCGGCACCCATCACCGCGCAGCGCGCCGCGGGCCACGCGAGCGTCAAGAGCGGATCGAATGCACGCCCGCACATCGCGTAGTTGCCTGCCCCGTACGAATTGCCGATGATGAGCACGAGCTTGGGAACGATCGAGTTGCTCATCGCGTTCACCAACTTGGCGCCGGCGCGGATGATCCCCCCCTGCTCGCTGTCGCGTCCGACCATGAAGCCTGTCGTGTCATGCAGGAACAACAGCGGAATGCGCCGCTGGTTCACATCGAGAATGAACCGCGCCGCCTTGTCCGCACTGTCGTCATAGATCACGGCGGGCATGCACTTCGCCGAGGATGGTCCGGCCTTTCCTCCCGCCATCCGCCGCTCCGTCATGCAGCGCTGGTTGGCGACGATCCCCACCGGAAATCCCCCGATGCGCGCGTAGGTGCAGACGAGCGACGGCCCGTACTCGGACTTGTACTCATCCATCGAGTCGCGATCGACGAAGCACTCCAGAAGCGTCCGCATGTCGTACTGACTTCCCGGCTCGCTCGAGTGGATGTCGTAGATCGACTCGCCGCTCCGAGACGGCGCGTGCGCATCGCAGGGAGGCTGCGCCGCGGTGCGTACGGCTGCGTTCGCATTCATCAGCCGTCGCAGCCGCTCGATGCAGGATGGGTCATCCTTCTCACGGAAGTCGATCGTTCCGGAAATCTGCGCATGCATCTGCGCTCCGCCCAGTTCCTCGCTCGAGACTTCCTGTCCGATCGCCGCCTTCACCAGTGCGGGCCCCGCGAGGTACAGGCCACTGCCCTCGGTCATCAGCAGTGTGTCGCACAGCACGGGCAGATAGCCGCCACCCGCCACGCAATTGCCCATGATCGCGGCGTATTGGGGAATGCCATCCGCGCTGATCACGGCGTTGTTGCGGAAAATGCGCCCGAAATCATCCGTGTCTGGGAACACATCCTCCTGGAGGGGAAGAAAGACGCCCGCACTGTCCACGAGATACAGAAGCGGCAGTCGAGCCCGCCGTGCCATCTCCTGCGCGCGAATGATCTTCTTGCAGGTCATCGGAAAGAACGCCCCCGCCTTCACGGTCGCATCGTTGGCGATCACCATGCTGAGCCTGCCCTGCACGCTGCCGATGGTGGTGACGACGCCCGCACCCGGCGCACCGCCATACTCGCGGTACATGTTCCAGGCGGCCATCAATCCACACTCGAGTGAACGCGTGTCGGCGTCGAGCAGCAGTGCAATGCGTTCGCGCGCGGTGAGACGGCCGTGACGATGTTGGCGCTCCGCACCGCCCGCGCCGCCGCCTTGCTCGATCGTGGCGGCAAGAACCGTCCATTCATCCGTGGCGCTCCGCAGCGAATGGACCGTGGTCGTCATGGAGAGGAGAATAGGCGGTCGAATCGCGCATTCCTCGCACTCCAAGCCTCCGATGGGAGGCGGTTATCGGATAATGCGGGCCACCGTCGGCAGTGCATTGACCTGTCCACCCGCCCGCGGTACCCTTCGGGACTCAATTCACAGGCATCAAGAACGCCCCCGCGACGGGGGACGAGACAAAGGACTCCATGATCACGACGACCGAGCGCGCGCCCATCATTGCGGCGCACCGAAAGCACGACAAGGACTGTGGTTCCACGGAAGTGCAGATTGCACTCCTCACACAGCGCATCAATTCGCTGCAGGACCATTTCAAGGCACACACCAAGGACCATGCGGGGCGACGGGGACTGCTCCTGATGGTCAGCAAGCGCAACAGCCTGCTCCGCTACCTCGCCGAAACCCGGCGTGCGGACTACGCGTCGCTCATCAAGAAGCTTGGTCTGCGCAAGTAAACGACGCATTGTTCACCCCCGTGGGTGGCAGTCGCTTGTGCGCAGCGCTTTCTGCGTTCCAGCCTCTGCCATGCCGGGATCTTCCGCTGCAGCATCCTCGACTCGAAGACCTGTGGCATCACCTCGCGCGGCGCATTCCAAAGAATCCAGCGCCCCGCAACGCATTGACTGAAAGGCTCTCATGACAACTCGACAGCATGTTTCCGTGGAACGCGAGATCGGTGGTCGCATCTACCGCCTCGAAACCGGCAAGATCGCGAAGCTCGCAAGCGGCGCTGTGGTCGCCACCTACGGCGAGACCGTCGTTCTCGCCACCGCCGTTCGCGCCAATCCGCGCGCCGGAATCGACTTCTTCCCGCTCACCTGCGACTACCGCGAGAAGGCACCCGCAGCAGGCAAGTATCCAGGTGGTTTTCGAAAGAAGGAAGGTCCACCAAGCGAGAAGGAAATCCTCACCATGCGCATGATGGATCGCCCGATCCGTCCGCTGTTCCCCGAGGGTTTCGTGGATGAGGTGCAGTTGCAAGTACTCGTCTTGTCCCACGACGGGCAGAACGATTCGGATGTGCTCGGGTGCAGCGCCGCCGCTGCAGCGCTGCATCTCTCCGATGCACCGTTCAACGGCCCCGTCGCCACCGTCCGAGTGGGCCGCATCTTCATCGACGACCAGCCGACTTTCGTGATCAATCCGACCCAAGCGCAGATGGAGTTCAGCGATCTTGATCTGGTGCTCTCGGGTCACTGCGATGGCATCAACATGATCGAAGTCGGTGCGGCTGAGATCGGCGAAGCGGACATGTTGGCGGCGATTCGCTTCGGCTACGACAACGGCGTTCGCCCAATCCTCGAACTCATCGGGGAACTGCACGCGAAGAGCGGCGCGCCTGCGAAGCGCGCGGGCGACTCCGTCGCGCCGAGCGCGGAAGTGATGGCTCTCGTCAAGGAGAAGGCGTACGACCAGCTGCTGAAGGCGCGCCAGATCCACGGCAAGCAGGCGCGCAACGACGAAGTCGACCGCATCAAGAAGTGGGTCATCGAGTCATCCTTTGCCGTGCCGGCGGGTCTCAGCTACACGGATCACCTCGCCGCGGAGAAGCGCCTGCGCGAAGCGAAAGAGAGCCTGCGCCTCCTGGAAAAGAAGATCACGCATTACCTCGTGGCCGAGAAGGGCGTTCGCGCCGACGGACGCGGACTCGACCAAATCCGTGCGCTCGACATGAGCGTTGCCTTGCTGCCCCGCACACATGGGTCTGCCTTCTTCCAGCGTGGCGAAACGCAGTCCGTGGTGACCTGCACATTGGGCACCACGAAGGACGAGCAGATCGTCGACGGGCTGCTCCCCGAGTACGCGAAGAAGTTCTTCCTGCACTACTACTTCCCTCCATTCTGCACGGGTGAAGCGGGACGCATCACGGGCCCCGGACGCCGCGAGATCGGGCACGGGGCGCTCGCCGAGCGGTCGCTTCTGGCGATCCTCCCCAGTTCAGAGGACTTCCCCTACACCGTTCGCCTGACGAGCGAGATCACCGAAAGCAACGGGTCGTCGAGCATGGCGAGCGTCTGCGGCGGCTGCCTTGCGTTGATGGATGCGGGCGTGCCGATCAAGGCAACTTGTGCGGGCATTTCCGTGGGTCGATTCACCAGTGGCGACGGACGCGTGACGCACGTGACCGACATCATCGGCGAAGAGGACTTCTTCGGCGAGATGGACTTCAAGGTCTCGGGCACGCGCGATGGAATCACCGGCATCCAGCTCGACCTGAAGGCACGCGGTCTGAAGATCGACGAGATCGTCCAGATCTTCGAGCGTGCGAAGCAGGGACGACTGTTCCTGATCGGCGAAATGGAGAAGGTGCTTGCGAAACCTCGGCCCGACATCTCGCCCAATGCTCCGCGCATCACCATCGTCAAGATCGACCCCGAGAAGATCGGCAAGGTCATCGGTCCTGGCGGCAAGATGATCCGCAGCATCCAGGAGCGCACCGGTGCGCAGATCGACATCGAAGAAGATGGCACCGTGTTCATTGCCTGCTCGAATGCTGAAGCCGCCGCGCAAGCCAAGGCGGAAATCGAGGCGCTCGGCGCGGAGATCAAGGTCGGCACGATCTACGACGGAAAGGTCGTTTCCATCAAGGAGTTCGGTGCGTTCGTGGAACTCGCGCCAGGCACCGATGGCATGGTGCATGTCAGCGAACTCGCCCACGGCTTCGTCCGCAATGTGACGGAGGTGGTGAAGATCGGCGATCAGATCAAGGTCAAGGTCATCAATGTGGATGACACTGGTCGCATCAAGCTCAGCCGCAAGGCGCTGCTCGATCCGCCAGACCCGGCTCTCGTCCCCGCCGGCGGCGAGGGCGAGAACGACGGCGGCGGTCAACGGCGCGATGGCGGCGGTGGTCGCGACCGCGATCGCCGGGGTGGCGGGCGCGACCGTCGCTGACCGAAGAGGACAACCTTGGTTCTTCAACCGAGCCGTTATGCGAATGCATAACGGCTCGGTTCCTTTTTTGACAGGGTTTGGCGCTCAAGAGAATTGCAGTTTCCATAGGATTTTCAGTCGCATGAACCAGATGTGAACTTCTCTTCGGCACCGAGTGCCAGCCGCGAGGTGAGACGGATGGCGTGCAGTTGGTTGCGGGGAAGGTGGACTTCTTCCCGTTCTAAAGTTGCACAATGCCGACTCTTGATGCACAATCCCTTCCGTCAAGGTTTCCCCACTTGGCGTTTGCAAGTGGATTCACATCGCGAGGTCATTGTTCACTTCTCGCCAATCTGCCCTTTCGTGGAGGAATGCATGTCCGACAACCCTGAAAAGATCGTGAACTGTGAAGGCGTCGTGAAGTGGTTTGACAGTCGAAAGGGGTTCGGCTTCATCGTGGGTCCGCAGGGGCAGGACATCTTCGTCCACTTCAGCGTGATTGATCAGGAGCACGGCTTCCGCACACTGCGCGACGGCGAAAAGGTCCAGTACAGCGCGCACAGCGGTCCCAAGGGGTGGGCCGCCACGGCCGCGAAGGCAACAAGCCGCGCGCCAACAGCGACTGCGTGACGCAGGCCGTTCGCATTTCCGCAGGAAATCTACTTTCGTCCTTGAGCGCTTTTTCCATTTCCTCGCTCGCCTGTTTTCTATCTTGGCCGTGTCGTGCTGTCGGCTGAACTGATCACTGGTGTCGGCCTGGGTCTGCTCGTGGCATCCATCATTTGGTATGCGGTGGTCGGTCGACGCATCGAGCGGGCGTTCCGTACGGAACGACAGTCCATCGAGGCGGAGCGTTTGGCCGAACTCGGCGCAATGACGAGCGGACTGGCGCACGAAATCAAGAATCCGCTTTCGAGCATCGTGCTCAATGCGCAGCTCCTGCGCGAGGGGGTGATCGATGCAAACCTGCCCGAAGCGGATGCAGCGCCACTGATTCGGAAGGTGGATTCACTCGCACGCGAGACCACGCGCATCCGAGCGATCCTCGAGGACTTCCTCCGTTATGCAGGTCGATTCCGCCTGCACCGCCAGCCCCACGACCTCCGTGAAGTGGTCGGCGAACTCCGTGACTTCCTGTTGCCGCAGTCGGAGGCCGCATCGGTCCTCTTGCGCACGGACCTACCGCAGGATGCCGTCACGGCATCCGTCGATGCGGATCTCGTCAAGCAGGCGCTGCTGAATCTGATGCTCAATGCGATGCAGGCCATGGAAGCGAATGCGCCCGATGTGCGCCGGGAATTGATCCTCCGTGTGGAGCAGGTCCCTGCGCATGCGCGGCGGCAGGCAGAGGCGATCATCCATGTCATCGACACGGGACCAGGCATCGCCCCCGCGCGGCATGACGAGATCTTCCGCCCCTATGTGACGGAGCGCCGCGGCGGCTCGGGACTCGGACTTCCTGTCGCACGGCGCATCGTGGAAGAACATGGCGGGCGGCTGACGCTCTCGAGCGAAGTCGGCAAGGGAAGTGACTTCCAGATTCGGATTCCCAATTCGGCGCCAGACCAAGCCGCTCACTCGGTCTCTGATTCTGGTCCTGGTTCTGGTCCTGGTTTTGGCCCCGGCTCCGGCCCCACCCCCGCTGCGGCGCCTGCACGAACGAACTCCTGATCGATCGTCAGTCGATCCAATCCTTCGCCTTGAGCCGCTCGGGGACGTAGACCTCCGTCACATAGGAAATGTCCTTCGTGATGAGTGATTCGACTTCCATCTTGAACCCATTGCGGAGCATCAGTGCGATCTCCTTCTGCCAGTGCTTCTTGCCCGCAAACCATGGGTACTCCGCGATCTGCTTTGCGCGTTCCGTATCGCGATCGTTCAAGGCGATCTTCACATCCTCGGAGAGTTCGCAGCGCGTGTAGTCCGCGGAGCGGATCCCGAGGTACTTCGCGTCGGGGATCGCCATGCGCTGACTCTCGAACGCGAGATTGATCGACCCCTGCTTGATGACGGAGTAGATGTAGTGCCCCCAAGGATCGCAGTCGAGCAGGCAGATGATCGGCAGACCGAGTTCGTGGTTGAGTCGATACAGCAGTCGGCGAACACCTCGCGGCGGCTGCCCGCTTCCCTCGGTCAGGATGCAGTTGTGCTTCTCCCAGAAACGATCCTCGTTGAAGCGGCTCCAGACCGTGTCCTTCTCGACATGCAACACGAACTTCGCTTCGCACTTGCCGAACTGGATGATCGATGGCTCGCAGATCGACGGGATGGCATAGCCACCCGTCCCCATGCGTCGGCAGTCGATCGTGTCGCCGTTGTCAATGACCGTGATGTTGCCCACCATCGTGCCGCGCTTCTTCGCGAAGAGATTGAGATTCTCGCGCAGCGTGGTGAGCGCAACTTCGATGTCTTCGAGGATGGTGTCGGACTCTTCCTGATCTTCGAAGGTCTTCTCCTTCGTGCCCGCAATCGTGTGAAGGCTCTTGTAGTACATGCCACGGAGGCTGAGTGTCTTCTGTGCCTCGAGCAGATCCTTGCAGCCCTTGGAGAGCAGCAGCGTCTGCATGAACTTTCGTGCCTGCGCCGTATTGAAGAGATTCCTCCGAAGCGTGGCGTCGCCCATCTCGAGCAGACGCCGCTTCTCGTTGTAGGAGGTGTTTGACATCGTGCGCATCGGCACATTCACGAATGGGTCATCTTCGGCGAGCGCTGTCTTCGCGACCGCCTTCCCGAGTGCTCCAATTTTGCCGAGCGTCTCCTCACGAACCTTGCCGGATGCGCCCGCCGTGCGGCGCGAGCCGGATTCGCTGCCGGTGCCTGCGCCGACCGATGCCGATGTGCTCTTGCGTGCCATGCGTCCTCCGCGTCCGTTCAGTTGCCAGACCCGCGCTTGCGCCGCGAACGCGGCGCCTCGTCCTCACCGAACAGTGATCCCTGCGCCCGCCCGCCCTTTGCGGGAGCGTCCTCTTCATCACCGCCCGCATCCGTTGGCGCTGCGGCGATGCGCGATTCCATGATGACCACGGAGTCGTCCTTCCCAAGCGGATCCTGCTCCTTCACGCGTCGACCCTCATCATCGAGGACCGCATCCGCTTCCTCGGTCTTGCGCTTCGCAACGCGCATCAGTGAGTCATACACCTTCTGGGCAGCCGTGCCCGTGATGGACTCGGTCGACTGTGCGATCTCTCCGATGTACCGCTCAAAGATGCTGCGGCGTTCCCCCTCATGCCGCATGCGCTGCTTCCGACGCATGTAGATACCGAGCTTTCGCCCCACCTCCTGCAATCCCAGCTTCATCTCCTTGCGGATCTCATCATAGTCCGCGATCGCTTCCTTCGACTCACTCGTGAAGGGAACCCACACGCTCGCCATGTGCACCATCACCACGAGCGGCCCCTCGGGCAGCGAGGCACGCGACTGCGACAGTCCGTAGTTGCGCCAAGTGGTTTCAAGCACTGCCTTGAAGGATGCGCAGGCGGCTTGCTGGTACAGCAAGGGAACGCGGTTGGCGTAACGAATGACGCGGATGAGTTCGTCCTTCGGCAGTTCACCGCCGTACGCGAGGCCGACCTCGATCAGGAATGGATTGCCGCGGTACACATCGGCGGGTCGCGTGCATGCCGTGAAAAACTCGGCGCGCACGCCCTTGAGAAGGCCGGAGAGCAGCGCCTTCGTGCCGATGGGCACGAGGCAGTCCGTGGGCGGTGCCATGATGCGTACATCCTGAATCGCCTTGTAGATCGCCTCGGACTCCTTGTGCCCGACCTGCTTGATCCAGGTGCGATTGGTGACTCCGGCGCGTTCACAGATTTCCTTCGCAACGCTCGGTGAGACGCGAGAAAACTCCTCTTGCAGGAACGAGCCGATCTGGGTCCGCTCGGTGCGCTCCACCATCTGGATCAACGTGCCGAGTTCGATCCCCTTCGGATGCGGCAGGATCTCCTTCGCCTCAGGCGGATGCTCATTCGTACCGCGCTTGAATTCGATCGTCTCGTTGGATGGATTGACCAAGGTGATGCGGGCGTGCGGATTCGCGATCGCCGTCTGGTCGAGATACTCGTCCACGGACTGTCGACCGCCTTGATATCGCCCCTCCATCTCGATGCTCACCTGCGTGCCGTGTCCATCGGGGAAGAGTCCATCGTCCTCGGGATGCTCTGTCTCACTGACCACATCGGCGCGGTTCTTCGATGTGTCCATCTTGAGAAGCACCTCGACCGCCGGCTTCTTCTTGCTCGTCTTGGAGATGATGAGCACGGGCTGACCTGTCGTCATCAGTCCGTACATGCCTGCAGCGGAAATGCCGATGCCCTGTTGCCCGCGGCTCATCTTCAGCCGATGAAACTTGGAGCCATAGAGCAGTCGACCAAAGATGTTCTCGATCTGCTGGCGAACGATGCCTGGACCGTTGTCGCGCACCGTGACCTTGAAGCGCGTCTCGGATCGCTGCAGGAGTTCCACGCGGATGTCCGGCAGGATGTGCGCTTCTTCGCATGCATCGAGCGCGTTGTCGACCGCCTCCTTCACGGCGGTCATGAGCGCCTTGCGTGGATTGTCGAATCCGAGAAGGTGGCGGTTCTTCGCGAAGAACTCGCTGACGGAGATCTCGCGCTGCTTCTGCGCCATCTCTTCCGCCGTGGCGCCTCGGCGACCATCGGCGGGCTTGGAACGAGCTTTGGGTGAGGCATCCATGCCGGCGGCGATAGTAGCCATGCCCGAGCATCGGCAAAAACGCATGCGGAAATGCAGCCGACTGGCAGCATGCATCCGCTGACGCAACCGCAACTCGCCGCTACCATCCCGCCCCCTTCGTGCCGATCGAATGCGACTCGGCATGGAGTTCCCGCCCCTCTCTCTTTGGAAGGATTGATTCCCATGGAAACCACCCTCATCATCCTCAAGCCAGATGCCGTCCAGCGCGGTTTGATCGGCGCGATCACCTCTCGCTTCGAGCAGAAGGGGCTGCAGGTGGTCGGCATGAAACTGATGCGCATTTCCCAGGAGCTGGCGGCGGAGCACTACAAGGATCACGCGGGCAAGCCTTTCTATGCGGGTCTGGTGCGCTTCATGACAAGTGAACCCGTCGTTGTGCTTGCCCTTCGCGGCATGGGTGCCATCGGCGTCTGCCGCAATCTGATGGGCGCGACCTTTGGATCCAAGGCCGCTGCGGGAACGATCCGTGGCGACTTCGGCATCTCCAACTCCTTCAACCTTGTGCACGGTTCGGACAGCCCGGAAGCCGCCGCGCGGGAACTGGCTTTGTTCTTCAAGCAGGGCGAAGTCCTTGATGGCAAGCGGGCGATTGACCAGTGGGTGTACGACCACAGCGGCGGCAAGCCCGAGTGATCGCCATCGCTGCCTGAAGTTCGCGAGTGTCTGCAGCGCGCCCCTTCAAGAGGAGCTGGCTGCCGAACACCTCTGCCGAGGACCAACCCCGTGCGATGGGCGGGAGGCCGCGCTGTTGCATCCGCAGCAACCGCATTTTTTTGGTTTTTCACTTGACCCACAGGAGGGAGCCTGGGGCTTGGGAGCGACTTTGTGAAAAAAATCACAAAGTCAGAACCCGGTGGACGACTCTCGCCGTATCGATGCACAAGCGGTCAGGTCGTGCGCCGCGGCTGTTCCAGGCAGAGTCGCGTGAAGATCACCGGTTCGGACCAGCGCCCAAGAGAGAGGCGCCCCCCAAGGAGAATCGCCATGCCGAAGTCCACTACCCAGCCACGGCCGAAGGAAGTTCGCGCGCGATCCGTGACGCGCAGCGATGGATCCATCTCCGTACGCCGCTCCACACCGTCCATTGCCTTCGGCTCCACCCGCCTGCAAGGCAACTTCACCGAGGCGCAGCGCGCGACCGTCGAGAAGCTGATGCAAAACGACATCGACTTTGTGGACAGCCCTGACTTTCGCCGCGCCAATGCACAGCGACGCATCATGGAAGATCCCTCGCCCGTTCCCTCCCCCGACACGAACTGGTATCAACCTCTCCTGAGCGAGCGTCTCGGCAGCGTGAACACCCCGATGCCCAACGCCCCCCGATCCATCGTGCTGACAGCGGCGCAGGAGCGGGTGATCTTCGCACAGCTCAACTTCGCACGCTTCTGCGCCGCCAAGGTGCAGCGCCGAATGAGGCGCGAAGGAGTCAGCGCACTGTTGGCGCGGGAACTGCTCGGGTGGTTTGACCGAGCCGAAGCGATCCGGACGCAGATTGCGGAGACCAATCTCGCACTCGTGCTCGCGATGGCCAAGCGTGTGCGCTCCGCTGAACTGGACTTTGGCGACCTCATCAGCGAAGGCAACATGGCGCTGATGCGCTCCGTGGACAAGTTCGACTTCAGCCGAGGGTTCAAGTTCTCCACCTACGCCTGCCGAGCGATCCTGAAGGCGTACAGCCGACTGGGAATCAAGACGCAGAAGCACCGCAAGCACTTCCCCGTTGAGTTCGACCCAGAATTGGAACGAGCCAATCATGTCGCGGAAGTCCGCTCCGCGCGCGAGGCGGATGAACTTCGCGAGATGAACGATCTGATCTCGCACGGCCGCGCATGTCTCACCGAGATCGAGCGCAGCGTGATCTTCCACCGCTTTGGGCTCGATCGGCCGGTGGAGTCGTCACAGTTGACGCTCGAACAGGTGGGCGACATCCTTGGTGTCACCAAGGAACGCGTTCGGCAGATCCAGAACAAGGCGCTGGAAAAGCTCCGCGACGCCCTGGTCTCAGACCGTGCTTCGTTCGGCTCCGTGCCTGAGTTCGCCCTGAACTGAATCCTCCGGCGCTTGGTCGCTGTCGTCAGTCCTTCGCCTTCGCATCGCGCGGAAGCGCGAGGGAGACGATGGAGGTCGTCAGCAAGTGGAACCCCGCAAACACGATCAGGACCGTGGCATAGTCGGCAAAGGTTGGCTCTGCCCCGCCGAGTGACGCGAGCAGGAGGACGGAGAGAATCGTTCCACTGAGGAATCCGAGATCGCCCGCCGCGCGGAATGCGCCAAGCGCGACCGTCGATGCGCCCGACCGCACGGTGAGCGAAACAGAGCTGGCGAAGAGCCCGCTTGCCGAGAGTCCCACAATGGTCATCACAAGACCGAGCGCCGCGGCGCTCGCGCTCGCGGCAGGCAGCAGCGCAAAGGACGCTGCGTAACACACGCCGCACGCGATTCGGATGCGTTTTGCTCCCAGGAGATCGCAGAGCCATCCGAAGGGAGCCGTGCCCAGCGCCATCAACAGCAGCGGCAGCCCCACCAACACGCCGCGAACGAGCGGGGAGTAACCCAGTATCTGCGACAGCGCGATCGGCAGCGTTCCAGTGAGGAGTCCGCCCGTTGCACGATCGGCAAACGCCATCGCAAGCGGCGGCCAGACTCTCTCCGCGGCCAAACCGTTTCCCTCCGATGCATCCGCGGCACGGATCGGTTCGCGCGGGAAAGAGTCGATGCCCTGCCATCGCCAAGCGACGATGCCGACCAGTGCGCTCAGAGCAGCAGACACACCAAAGAGCCACATCGCAGAGCCACTGCCCTGCGCCTGCCGCACCACGACACCACCGAGCACGGCGCCCACACCAAGGCCGATGAGAAGCGGGGATGAAGCGATGCCAAGCCCGATGCCAACACGACCTCGCGAGCGTCCGCGCACGATGTCGAACAGTGCCGCGAACACAAGCACGTCCGTGACCCCCTCGAGACAGCGAAGGGCGAGCGTCCATGCGATACCGAGCGGCAGCGCCATCACGGCAAGGAGCGCGCCATCGACGAGCGACGCGGTGATGAGAACCGCGCGCGATCCCCAGTTGCGTCGCACGGACCACAAGAGTGGCACGGCGGCGAGCGCGCCGAGCAGATTGATGCCGTTGAAGATCTGTGCGCTTGACGCGGATGCCCCATAGCGGTCGACCAGCAACTCCTTCACCACGGGCGCCGCCATGGTGTCGGGGATTGCTGACAGCAGGATCAGCAGCAAGAGCAGTGGATGCACGGGTCGAGCCTAGCACTGCACATCCCGCGAGGCACTTACACTCGCACGATGGCTGCTTCCAAGGTGTTTCCAACGTGTGCAGATGCGCTGCGAGGCGTGGTCAAGGACGGCATGCTGATCGCCGTCGGAGGCTTCGGGCTGTGCGGCATTCCAGAGCAACTGATTCTCGCGCTGCGCGAAAGCGGCGTTCGCAACCTGACCGTCGCGAGCAACAACGCGGGCATCGACGACTGGGGACTCGGTGTGCTGCTGCAGACACGACAGATCCGAAAGATGATCTCGAGTTATGTCGGCGAGAACGCGGAGTTTGAGCGTCAGTTCATGGCCGGCGAACTGGAAGTCGAGTTCACTCCGCAGGGCACGCTCGCCGAACGCCTGCGAGCGGGCGGCGCAGGCATTCCCGCGTTCGTCACCAGGACGGGCGTCGGAACGCTGGTCGCTGAGGGGAAGCCGCATGAGGTCTTCGACGGCGAGACCTTCGTCATGGAGCGAGGCATTCGTGCGGATGTGTCGCTGGTCAAGGCTTGGCGAGGCGATACCGTCGGCAATCTGATCTTCCGAAAGACCGCGCGCAACTTCAATCCGATGGTGGCAGCGTGCGGGAAGATCTGCATCGCCGAGGTGGAGGAGATTGTGTCGGCAGGAACCCTCGACCCAGATCAGATCCATACCCCCGCCATCTATGTGGACCGCCTCGTCAGGACCGTGAGCGAAAAGCGGATCGAGCAGCGAACTGTTCGATCTGCCCGGTGAGGTCCTATAACATGTCGATGAAACCGATGTGCGTCCCCCCGCTGGCGGTGGGGTCCTTTGGGAATCAATCGATGTGTGTCAGTGGCATACATTCGTGGCTCGTTCGTTCATGATCTGGTGAGAAAGATCACTCCCCGAAACTTCGCATCGAGAAGGAATGCACTCATGAGGACCCCGCGAGCAGTCATCGCATGCGCCGTTGCCGCCATCATCACTGCCTTTTCCCCCACATCGATCGCTCACGCCCAACTCGGTGCGAATGCCGGGTTCGTCGAGGCGTTCCAGCCCGACTTCCTTTCGCGTGACTTGGTGGTGTTCGCGGATGTGCTCGAACTCGATGATTCGCAGCAAGCAGTGCTCGAGAGCCTGCTGACCGACTACGCCGATAGTTTCAAGCTCGGCACCGAGGGGTTGAAGGACAAGATGAAGGCGATGAAGGACCAGATCATCGCTGCAGGCGATCAGGGTGCGATGGCTGTCATCCTCGGGCCGATCAATGAGTGGACTGCAGAGAAGCGCAAATTGCACGATCGCTTCGTGGAGAACGTGCAGGCCATCCTGAGTGATGAGCAAGTTGCGCGGTGGCCGAAGCTCGAGCGCGCGATGCGGCGCGAGAAGGAATTGCCGCGAGGCATCCTCAGCGGCGAGAAGCTGGACCTTGTTGTGATCGCTCGGGCATCGGAAGTTCCGCCCGAGGTGATGAAGGCTTCTGCATCGGAAATCACCGCGTACGAGGTTGCGATCGATGGCGCACTCGCCCAACGAGCGCGCCAGATGGCCGAGTCGCAGGAGCGAATCAAGGCCGCCTTGGCGAGCAACGATCAGAGTGTAGGGCTGCGCGAGATCGAACAAATCGTCGCGAAGCGCGTGGTTCTGCGGGACTTGCAAGAACAGCACATCACTGCCCTCGCCACTGCGTTCGGATCGCAGTACGGCGCCGCCTTTCGTGACCGTGCGCTGCGAGAGGCGTTCCCGAGCGTGTACCGCCCGAGTTCGATGATTCCATACTTTGCGGCCGCGCGAGAGCTGCCGGGCCTCTCGCCCGAGCAGACTGCGCAGTTGAACGCGCTCGAGACGGAGTACGGCACTTGGTACGCCCAGTGGCAAGCCAATCTCGCGCAGGTGTACCGCACGGAAGAGCCGAAGAAGCAGTCCGAAGAAGCACGGAGACGCGCCACTCAAGGCCAAGCCGATGTTCCAAAGCCAGTCGACCCCTACAAGCCCATGCACGAAGAACGCGACCGCCACGACGAGCAAACGCGCGAGGCCATCTGCAAGATCGTTGGCCCCGAGTTGTGCGAGCAGTTGCCGGGTGCGGCGAAGGTCGCAGCCGCACAGCAGCGACCGATGACGGGCACATCGAAAGGCTCCTCATTCGAGCCAAATCTCGCGCCGCAAGGCGACATGGCGGAACCTCGCACCCGAGGTCGAGGTCAGGAGGGTCGAACGCCCCCGTCATCGGGAACCCGTGGCTCGAACAAGGACGCACCGAAGTCCGCCGATTGAAGTCATGACGCCCCCGGCTGCCGAGTTGCAACTCTCCGCCAACGGCACCCAGCCGAATGAGAAGTCCGCAGGCGGACCGGAAATGGAAGCGGCTCGCGTCCGGGAGCGATGCAAGGCGCTTGGAATCGAGTGGCTCGAAAAGGCACCCGATATGGATGCCACTGCGATCAATCTGCTGACGCCGGAAGTCGCCGTCCGCGTTCGCGCCGTTCCATTTCGCATCGAGAAGGGACGCGTTCATGTGGCGATGTTCAACCCCCTCGATCTGATGGCAGCGGATGAGATTGCCACGCTTGCTCGGATGCCCGTGACGCGAATCGGTCTCGAGCCAGCGCCCTTTGGCGATCTGATGAGAAAGGCGTACGGCACGACCGCTGCACGCATCGCGGAGTCGCTTGCAGGCGCGAGCGATGCGTCCGCCGAAGAGGGCGTCCACAATGTCGATGCGATCGAAGCGGCGGATGTGCACCGCATGGCGGAGCAGCCGACGCTCATCAATCTCGTCAATCTGCTCATTCTCGAAGCGATCCAGAGTCGCACCAGCGATATCCACATCGAACCGTTCGAGAACGACATCAAGATCAAGTATCGCATCGATGGCGTCCTGATTGAGCAGCCATCGCCACCGAAGCACCTGCAGGCTGCGCTGGTTGGTCGCATCAAGATCATGTCGATGATGAACATCGCTGAGCGATACATCCCTCAGGACGGGCACATCACGCTGCGCTTCGAGGGACGCAAGGTGGATCTTCGCGTATCGACCGTGCCAACCATCTACGGCGAGAGCATCGTGATGCGAATTCTCGACAAGAGCAATCTGCCGCTCGACCTCCGCGGTCTCGGCATGAGCGATGCGCATGTCGCAACGATGGACCGGCTGATCGATAAGCCCCATGGGTTGCTGCTGGTGACGGGCCCCACGGGATCGGGCAAGACCACCACGCTCTATGCGGCTCTCAGCAAGCTCTACGACCCAACGCTGAAAATCATCACGGTCGAAGACCCCGTCGAGTACGAACTCGCGGGCGTCAACCAGATTCCCGTGAATCCGAAGCGTGGACTCACTTTCCAGATCGGGCTTCGCGCGATTCTCCGCCAGGATCCCGATGTGATCCTCGTCGGCGAGATCCGCGACAACGAGACAGTGGACATTGCCATCCGATCGGCGCTGACTGGTCACCTCATTCTCTCGACACTGCACACGAACGACGCGATCTCGAGCATCGGTCGACTCACGGACATGGGCGCGGAACCGTTTCTGGTCGCGAGCGTGCTCGAGGGACTCCTCGCACAGCGACTCGGTCGACGATTGTGCGGTCTCTGCCGCAAGCATGTGCCGATGACCGAGGACTCCCGAGTGCGCCTCACGACGACAGAGATCAACGGATTCGGGGGACAGGAGTGGATGCCGGGCGGCTGCGATGAATGCAAGAACAGCGGATTCCGACGGCGGATCGGCTTCTTTGAACTCATCCGCGTCTCGTCAGCGCTGCGACAAGGCATTGCCAAGGGGCTGCCCGTTGCGGAACTGAAGACGCTCCTCGATGATGACTTCACCACGATGCGCGATGACGGCGTTCGCAAGGCGCAGTCGGGCATGACCACGATCAACGAAGTGCTCCGCGCGACACAGGATGTCGAGGACCTGACCGCCTAGGCCTCCCATGCCCTCCTTCCGGTACCAAGGCATTGGCGCGACGGGCGCTGGCGTCATCGAAGCACAGGATCGCTCGGAGGCGATGCGGATGCTGTCGGTCAAGGGCGTCGTGGCAACCTCGCTCGAAGAGATGCGTGAGGATCGCCAAGGAGTGCGAGCGAGCACTGTGGGCGCTGCTCCACTTCGCCTCGCGGTGCGTGGCAAGCCGACGATGACTCGTTCCGAATTGGCCACGCTGATTCGAAATCTGGCGACCGCATTGGAAGCCGGACTCCCCCTGCTGCAGTCTCTGCGAACCGTTCGCCGCCAGGCGGCAGGACGCGCGCTTCCCGTGATCCTCGACTTCATCATTGAGCGAGTGGAGGCGGGCGTCACGCTGCATCAAGCTGCGAAGGAGTACGGACCTCCGTTTGATGACATGACCGTCGGCATGTTCCGCGCCGCCGATGCTTCAGGGCGAAACGCGGAGGTGCTGCACCAGCTCGCCGACCTGCTCGACCGCTCCGTCGAACTGCGGCGGGAGCTTGTTGGCGCCACCGTGTACCCGATGATCGTGGCAGGGCTCGTGGTCGCCAGCGTGATCGTGCTCGTCACCTTCGTGCTGCCGAAGCTGATGAAGCCGCTCATGAGTCAGCCGGGGGGCGACGAACTGCCGTGGCCCACCATGGTGCTGCTCAATGTTGCCGACTTCACGGCATCGTGGTGGTGGTTGATCCTGTTGTGCATCGTCGGCGCGCTGCTGGCCTGGCGCACATGGATCGCGGTGCCGACCAACCGACTGCAGGTCGACCTTTTCCTGCTGCGGATTCCGATTCTTGGCACGCTGCTTCGCGATGTGGCCGTGGCTCGCTTCACGCGCACGCTCGGCACGCTGGTCTCCGCCGGCATCCCGATCCTTCAGGCGCTCCGCGTCGTTCGCGACACGCTTGGCAACGCAGCGATGATGGCAGCCATCGATGAGGTCCTTGAACGCGTCACGACCGGGTCGTCACTCGCCGATCCGCTCGAGCGGTCAGGTCTGTTTCCCCCGCTGCTCGTACAGATCGTCAACATCGGCGAGCGCTCCGGTCGCCTCGAGCCGATGCTGCTTCATGCGGCGACGGCGTTCGATCGACAAGTGAACCAGTCCCTGAAAGTCTTCACGAAGGCACTCCCACCCGTGCTGCTCATCGTCATGGGTGCCGTTGCTGGCTTCGTCCTCAGCGGAATCCTGCTCCCTCTGCTCAAGATGCAGCAGGGACTTGCAGGCTGATCGAATCATCTCGTTTTCATTCGCCGTTTGTTCCCTCACCACTTCTTGGAGAAATGAACCATGCGCACGACTGATGACCGAAAGACCCTCGCAGCCTCCTTTGGTTGCCGCCGAGTCATGCGGCGCACACTCCCGCGCGCCCGCGCCGGCTTCAGCCTGTTGGAAGTCATCGTGGCAGTGACCATCGTGGCGATCCTCGCCGCTGTGGTCGCGCCAAATGTGATCCGCTGGATCGGCGATGCCAAGTCAAAGTCCGCGAGGGCGGGTGTCAAGCAGATCGCCAGTCAGGTGCGCCTGTACATGGTGGCCTCTGGCACAAGCACGCCGCCCGATGATCTAATCGTCTTGACCGAGGGCGACAATCCTCAAATCGAAGGTGGAGCGAAGTCGCTCGATGATCCGTGGGGTGGCCGGTACATCATCAAGGTGCCTGGTGACAACGGAACGCCGTTCGAGATCGTGAGCTTCGGCGCCGACAAACAGCCCGGCGGTGAAGGCGAAAATGCGGACATTTCCAGTTCGCAGTGAGTACTCGAGAGTCACGGTCACGGCAAGATGCCCATACGGAAGGATGATGGATGAGCCGCGCATTCACCCTGATTGAACTGATTGTCGCCATTGTGGTGATGGTCATCATCGGGGGGCTCATCGTTCCGCGCTTGGCGACCACAACGCGCATGGAGCATGAGGCTGCGATCGATGCGGTGGAGGAACTGCTGGCGACCTACGCCTTTCGCGAGGCCATGTCCGCTGGTCAGCAGGTCGCGCTCTGGCAGGATCCGAAGTCAGGCGATCTGGCGCTGCTCGTCAAGGGGTCTGCACTCAGCACAACGGGCGATCTTCCGGAACAGCAGGAGTGGGAGCAGGATTGGATGAGTGAACCGGTGCGACTGCCGACGGCGCTTCGCCTCGTGGATGTGGTCATCGATGGGGAGCCCGTCAGTGGCGGCGACTGGATGGCACCGAGTGTGCCGGGTGGTGGACGCCCCTCCATCGAACTTCGACTTGAGTCCGACCTGATCGAGGCGACTGTTGCGCTGCCTTCGTCATCCATGACTCCGCTGCGGCAGCAGGAAGGCCGGCGCGAAGCATTCGTCCGGGAGCCCGTGGACCTCGAGAGCGGCGTGCGGGGAGAGCGCTGGTGATGTGCGTACGCAGCGAGTCCATCGTGAGTGCCGCGCAACGGCCAACACGCAGGGCGTTCGCCCTGATGGAGGTCATCGTGGCTGGCGTGATCTTGGCCATTGGGCTGGGCGCAGCGATCTCGCTTTCGATGCAGTCGTTGACCGCGCAGCAGCGCGGCGAGCATGCCGTGCAGGCAGCGGCATTGATGGATGAACTGCTCGGCAGCTTGGTGGCGCTTGGTCCCGTGGAGTGGAACAGGCAGTATCAGCCATCGGGCGCGTTCTCGTCCTTTGATCCCAACTACAAATACGCGGACTTTCAGTATGACATGAAGATCGAGGACGCCCCACAGGGCATGCCATGCGATGTACTGCTGATTGTGACGGATCCACTTGGGCGTGAGTACAGATGTGCGACGCGCGTGGCGCTGCGGCTTGGCGAAGAGCCTGATCCTGAACGCAGTCCGAGCGAGGCGCTTGACCGGACCGCGTACTTCGAGTCCCTCGAGGAGGACCCCAGTGCAGCCAAGTGAACCACTTCATGCGACGGTTCGCCGATCGGCGCGCAGCCGCCGCGGGTTCACGCTGGTTGAACTGATCATCGCGGGACTGATTGCCGTCATCGTGGTTGGCATGATCGGCGGATCGCTGCAGCAACTTGCCGCTGCGCGGGCCACGGCGCGCGTTCGACTTGCCGCCCACCTCCGCGCGTACGCCGCCCTCGAGCGCGTTCGCCGGGAAGTGCAGTCCGTGATCCGGAGCGACAACCTCATCGACACGCGGGTCGTGATCGAACAGGCGACGGTCCCCGCACCCATCGAAGGTGGCGAGATGTTCCGCACCACGCTCCGTGTCTACACGACGAAGATCGCTCCTGTTCGCAACAAGACGCTCGAGGGGACTGGCATGGAGCACGAGATCCAGTTCAGAGTCGAGGATGACGACGGCGGCAGCGCCCTGTGGATGCGCGACGACCCAGTGCCAGACGAGAACGATGAAGGTGGTGGCACTGCAGAGCCGGTCATGGACGGTGTGCTTGGACTGTTCGTGGAGGCGTTTGACGGCGAGGAGTGGTTCGACACCTGGGACTCTGATGTGAACGGACTGCCCCACGCGCTTCGCGTTTGGGTGTTCGCTGGTGGCGATCCGGATGGCGAGGACCCCTACGAGGACATTCGAGAGTTGATGACGCTGCGAACGATCGTGCCGATCGATCGCGTTGCTCCTCCCTACGAGCCGCCCGCTCCCGACGAGACGGGTGCCGGCGGTGAAGGGGCGCTCGCGCAGGATCCCGTGGGAGGTGCGGGCGCTGCAGGAGCACTGGGCGCGAGTGTCGCGGGCGATCCCACTGCAGGAGTCCCGCTTTCAGGATCTGGTGGCGGCGCTGGTGGCGCGGGAGGTCAACGCGGGCGCGGCGGTCCAGGTGGTCCAGGCGGTCGCGGGGGTATGGGCGGGCGCGGTGGTCCTGGTGGGCGCGGTGGACCAGGCGGTGGACCAGGACGCGGAGGTGCAGGTGGTGCCGGCGGAGTCGGTGGTCAAGGAGGTTCGAGTTGAACTCCCGCAGCGCGCACCACAATCGCCGCGGGGCGGTGCTCGTGATCGTGATCTGGGCCGTTGCCATTGCAGCAGCGTTGGCCGCTGGACTCCAAGTCGTGTCATTCCGTCAGGCAAGCATGGGCAATCAGGTGATCGCGCGATTGCAAGCGCGGTGGGCTGCGCGCGCTGGAGTCGAGACGATGATCGCGATCATGGAGTACCACACGGAGAACCCCGATCCGGAGGATGCGCTGGCACTCATCAACGAGCTGCAGGACAACTCCTACGGCGAACTCGAAACGGGGATCTGGGATATTCGTCACACGCTCGCACGGGTCGACATCGCAGGACCGCTCGATGAGCACTCCAAGGCAAACGTCAATCTGCTCGGCCAGATGCAACTGATGAACATCCGCGGTGTCGGCATGGATACTGCCCAGGCAATCGTGGATTGGCGCGACTCCAATACGGAGCCTGGGATGCTTGGCGCGGAGGCATCGTTCTATCGTGGACGAGGAAAGACCTACGGTCCGCGGAACAAGGATTTTCGCAGCAGCGCCGAGGTGGAACTCGTGGCGGGGGTGATGCCAGAATCTTTTCGCGGCGAGGACTGGAACCTCAACGGCCGCCTCGATGCGAACGAGGATGATGGCGAGTTCACATGGCCTGAAGACAACGAAGACGGCGTCCTCGATGCGGGATGGAGCGATCTGCTCACGGCAGCCTCCCGCACCTCGCCGCTCGCGCTCAGTGGACAGCCTCGGCTCAATCTGAAGGCACAGGAGACGGACACCGCTGTCCTGATGGAACGCGTTCCCATGTCCGAGCCTCAGGCGACAGCGCTGCTTGCTTATGCGAGAACGCCGAACGCACGACTCGAGCAACTGATGGTTGCACCGCTGAGCACACTTTCGGGTGGACAAGGACAACAAGCTGCCCAACCAAGCCAGGCTGGGACGGGTGCAGGGCGCACAGGTCGGTCGAGTGGAGGGGCGGGTCGGCGCGGCGGGTCCGTGCAGCAGCAGTCGCCCAACAACCTCGACCCTGTCACGGTGGGCAATGTGCTGAATGAGTGCACGCTCGAAGAGTTCACCCAACCTACGGCAGGCAAGATGAATGTGAACACCGTCTCGGAGGAGGTGCTTCGCGATGTCTTTGATCTGAACCCGCGAATCGCAAGCGCCATCATCCAGCGGCGCGATGCGAAGTCGGTTGGGCTCACCAGTCTTGCCGCCATCATGGACATCCCAGGAATGACGCCCGAAGTACTCTCCCCCCTGTCGCGAGTGCTGGATGTCCAGAGCTTTGTCTTCACCATCTCCTGCAAGGGTCGTTCCTTCATGGGAGGCGCAGAACATGAAATGGTGGTGACGGTTGATCGTTCCACTTTGCCTGCACAAATCCTGATGTACCGAGAACCTTGACCGAAGACTGCTGACCAACCCATCGAACGAATGGCACTGAAGCGCCCCCGAACAAAGCAGACAAAGGCTGCACCCGACCCCTCGCGCGTCGCGATCATCTCGCCGCAACGGGTGAAGGACCGGGTGACTCGTTGCGATGCCATCGTCGTCGCATTGGCGGGCACGCGGATCGAGTGCATCGCTGCGCAGTCGTGGGACGGCGCGTCGAGCCTCGAGGACGCACACGCCTGGGCTGCCGAGCAACTGGCGGCTCGGATGGTGATGCTGCTCGATGGGGCAGAGGTGATTTCGCGGACCATGGCACTTCCATCGGCATCGCCCGATCAGTTGGAGATGGCGCTGCGGCTGCAAGTGGAAAATGTGTTGCTCGGTGGTGCAGCGCGGTGGCGCACTGGTGCGGCAGTGCTGCCGTCCAACGATCCAGACCGCGAGCGTGTTGCACTGATGGTCGACTGGCCGGTGGCGAGTGACGGGCCCGCCCTTCCCAGTTGCTTCGGCGATGCGCGGGATGTGCTGTACGCACCACCGATTGCTGCGCTTGCTGCCTTGACGCTCGCGACCATCGCTCGCGGATCGCACGAGTCGATGTGCCTCTTGTTGCAGCGCGAGTCGGGCGGCATCTCGCTCGCGTACTCCAATGGCATCAAGATCGCGCTCCGTACTGCGCTCGAAGACGGATCAGACTTGTCGGCTTGGAAGGAAGCGGTCGTGCGAACCGTCGCCGAAAGCCTGATGATGCTGGAGCTTCCCGACGCAGCGATTGCGCAAACGATGACCGCGGTGCGCGAGGCGATCGACACGCAGCCGAATGGGCTGCTCCTGCCCTGCGGCGGCGGATGGACTGCCATCCAAGGCCTTGCGTCGGGGATCGGCAACAGCGGTGAGTGGCAGCAACGGTTCGGTGTCGCGCTCGGGTGTGCCGTGGCACTGACGAGTTCACTTGCTCGATTGCTTTCACTTCGGCTCAAGGCTGAGGCGGAGAGTGCGCGGTGGTGGCTTCGCATGCTCCGATCCTTGGAGCGTCCATCGGTTGCTGCGAAGCTCGGAGTGGCGGCTCTGCTTGCGCTTGCCCTCGTGCCCATGGGCGTGGCGTACGGGCGCCTCGCATACCTGGAGTGGTCCGTACCCGATCGAGAACGGCTCCGAGCGGAGATGGACCGTGCCGACAAGGAACGACAGATGTATGGAGAGATCGATCGCCAAGCGACTCCGATGACCAAGTTGCTCGGCGATCTCGCCTCGTGCACGCCTGAGGGAATCGAGGTGACCGGAATCACGATCGACCAGCAAGGCCAACAGTCGAAAGTGGATATTCAGGCTGAAGCGAGCAAGTCCGAGAGCGCAGGTGGGACAAAGGAGCCCTTCCAACTCGTCAACCTGATGCAACAGTGGCTGCGCGAGTCGAAGGTCTTCGAGAAGATCGAGAAGTCCACCGAGAAGGCGGATGCCAACGGCCTTGTGTCGTTCAATCTGACGATGACGGTCAAGGACCCTGTGCGCATTCCCGCCTACAAGGAGGACCAGGACTTCGCGGCCAAGAGCTTGCGCGAGCGGCGGTACGGATCGCCACCAGCGGATCCGGGTTCGGCGAGCAGCGCACCCGTTGAGCAGGCCTCGGCTGCGATCGTGGATACCGCCTCCACTGCCCCCACCCTGCCTGGGAAAACCCCTGGGGACGATTCCAGTCCGACCGTCTTGGGATCGCCAGCTCCTGCCGCAGCTGCAGACGCTGCGGTCGCTGCGGATTCGGCAAATCGGCGGTCCTCCGCCGGATCGGGACGAGCTCCAGGCGCAGCTCGCACCCGCGAGCGCTCCGCCGAGTCCTCCAAGCCGACAGTTCCTCCGCCGCTGACCGACGCGCAGATTGGATCGATGACGGAAGCAGAAGCGAAGGAGGCAGTTGGTCGAATCGCAACAGCGAAAAACGCTGCAGGCTTGGACGACGAGACTCGTGAACGCCTCAAGCGGGAGTTTGATGCTGTCATGCGAAGGCTTCGTGAGGTGAAGAAATGAGTTCGGCACCCGCAACCAAGCATGTGCTCTTGCAGCGGTTTCTGTCGTTGAGTCCAGTCATGCGAGTTGGTTTCGTTGGAGCCTTTGCTCTCGTGCTGTGGCTCTTCCTCGACGACTATTGCTGGAGTCCAGCGCGCAAGTGGGCGGACGAATGTGCACAAATCGAGAAGGATCTGGAGCGCTGCAACGAGCTGCGTACCAGCCTGCCCGACGCGGCCAGGAAAAACGCCGTGGCATATGGGAAGGTCTCCATTCCCACGGACATTCCGACGACTCGGGAGGGCCTTTCCAAGAGCGTCGATGAGATTCTCAGGAAAAATGGCGTGGCCAAGTTCGGCTACGAGGAGGTTGGAGGCGGGAAGATGTCATCGGGCGCCTTCACCAAGTCCGTTGGATCGAATCGGGTGGAGCGCTGCCGCGGAAAATTCCAAGTTGAGACGACCGCTGAGACACTCACCAAGCTCACCCGCGATCTGGAGCAGGATGCCTCGATCGATGCGATTGCGAGCATCATCATCCGGCGCAACAAGGATGACAAGTCCAAGTTGACCGTGGATCTCGTGGTGGAAGGCTGGGCCAATGCTGGAGGCTCGAAATGACTCCGCAGTACCGCATCGAGTGGACGCGTGTTGGCTGGTCACTCGGCATCAGTGCCGTGTCGGTCGCGACATTGGTGTGGCTCGGAGCCTCGGCGCTCTATCCAATCTTCACAACGCTGCGCGCATCTGGAAGTGGCGACAGTCTTGACGCACCACTGACGAAGCCGCTGGCGGAACATGATGAACTCATGCAGAGGTCCTTTGAACGATTTGTCGGCCGGAGCCTCTTTGATCGGGTTCCAACAGACTGGCCACGACCTGCACCCGTCCAGCGTGCTGCCCCGATCATCACTCGGACAGAACCTCCGCCTCCACCACCACCTCCGCCGCCCCAGCGGAACTATGGCGGGCCGAAGCCGCTGGCCATCATCGGTGACTCCGTGATTTTCGATGGATCCTCCGACCCAGTTCAAGTTGGATCGAGTTTCGGCGAGGTGAAAGTGCTGCGCGTCGTGCTGCCGTACAGCGTGGTCGTCTTGTGGGACCGCGGCGAACACACGGTGCCGCTCTTCGCAAGTGATGAAACGCTCTGGCAGAGTGCAGCCCCTGCTCCCGACGCGTTTCTGGCGCCGACGTGGACAGCCCCGACGGGTCGGATGAGTGAACCGCAGTGGGGCGATGGATCACTCAACAGATCACGCGCCGCGACCCCGCCACGAACCCGCGTGAACGCGCCGCCTGCCGCCGCGGCACCCTCCGATGCGACGGAACCGATGCGTGCGGAGGAAACATCATCGCAGCCTTTGGCGACCGAGATTGTGGCACCCGTTGCAGAGCCGCGAAGTGCACCTCCGCCACTCAGCCAGGCGCAAGTGGAGAGCATGTCGCGTACCCAACTGATTGCTGCACTCGCACGAGTCATGGCAGCCCGAACGCAGCCCAATCTCGATACAGCAACGCAACAACGACTTCAGCAAGACTTGGACATGCTGCGCGCTCGTCAAGCCGCACTTCCTCAGACAGATCAAGGTCGGACCCCGCAATGAGTTTGACTCATGCGCGTTCCTATGGAGACATCATGAATCGCAGCCCCCAACTCTCCAGTGCAGCCATCGGAAAATCATCGACGCACTCCAAGCGATCGGCGATCTCGCGTGGATGCGCCTTCGCGATTGCTGTCTCCGCATTCGCCTGCGTGAACGGATCCACCGCATTTGGACAGGCACCGCGAGGAGTAAGCCCGTCAAGTCAACCCAGCGCACCGCCACAGCCAGTCGATCCTCCGCCACCAGCCATGACCCCTCCGCCGGCAGCGATCCCAGTGGTATCGCCGGCGCCGGCCGTTCCCGTTGGAGCCACTGGCAGTGTGGCTGGGCAGCGCACCTTGAACGCGCGCACGTCAGAGCCTGCCCCCGCCGCTGCGCCAGTGCCCAGTCCAGCATCGCTGGACGAGCAGCAGCCCGTCGATCTCCCGCCCGATGCAGCGCAGGACACGGACCCCAACTCTCAGCGGCCCTCTTCGGCCGATGCCACTGCCGCTCAGTCTGGCGTCGTCGATCCCTGGGAGCCACCGACACGACAGGGGCGACGCGATAGGCGTCCCACGGATCCCCAGGAGCGTTCGGTTTTTGCCGTCAATGGAAGATCGGTCAAGGATCTCATTCCGTTGATCGTGTCATGGACGGGAAAGCCAGTCATCCCCAAGGCGGAGACCCTGGAGACCAAGAAGATCACCATCCTCAATGACAGGCCCGTGACACGAGTCGAGGCGCTCGAACTGATCTACCAAGCCCTGCGACTCAACGGAGTCGGGATCGTGGAGACAGATTCCCTCATCATGATCGATGATCTCGCGCAGGTGAACAAACTGCTGCCGAGCGTTGTGCTCGGACCCGAGGTCAATGTGCTCGATCTTCTGGAGAACGGGCAATATGTGATCAAGATCTTCCAACTGAAGCATGCTCGCGCGTCTTCGGTGGAACAGCTCATCACGACTTCGAAGCCTGACTATGCGCAAATCGCCACCGATGGCAATTCCAACCAGCTCGTGGTGGAGAGCGATGTGGGGTACGCCAAGCGTGTCCAGGAGGTCGTCAATCTTGTTGATGTACCGCCGTATGAGGACACCATCACCGAGACCTTTCGCCTCCGATTCGCCGATGCGACCGTCATTGCCGACGCCATCAATGTGGTATTCGTGCCGAGCAGTGCTGGGAGTGGAGGCGGCCGTGCTGCACAGCCGCGACAAGGCAATCGGGCCGGGCAGAATCCACAGCCCATCAATCAGGGTGGAGCAGCGAGTGGCGGCGATACACCCGTACTGACGACGCAGGTGCTGGCTGCAACCAACTCCATCACCGTCCGCACCACCCGCGAGATCATGGAGAACATCCGCGCGATGGTGCTGGAGTGGTGGGATGTCCCACCCGATCGCGATGGCAGCATCTTCAAGTCCTATGATCTGAAGTACACCGATCCGCTGAAGGTCAAGGAGCTGCTCGATGCGCTGCTTGGATCGGGCGGTGGCACGACCCGCACGGGCGGACAGCGGAACAACGCACGCAATCTTGCTGTGCCTGGCGGTGGCGGAGGCGGCGACGGTGGTGGAGCGACTGCTGCCACACAGGGAGTCTTCACCATCGAGGCGTATCCAGACTCCAACAGACTCGTCGTTGTATCCAAGGCCCCCGACAACTTCATATGGCTCGACGCACTCCTTGCGAAGATCGACACGCCGCTCGAGGCAGGGATGCCGGAGAACATTCCCCTGAAGTATGCAAGCGCCGTGGATGTTGCCCAACTCATCAATATCCTGCTCGCAGAGAGTGGGACGGGCGGCTCCCTTGAGGCGCCTGCCGAAGGATTGAACGCGGACTTCACTTCCACGCAGGGCGGCGATGTCGGTACGACTCCTGGAGTGACCGGCACGACCGGCGGTACGGCGACAAGCACACCGAGCGAGATCGAGTTCCCCTGGCAAGGCGGCGGCGGAGCCCGCGGTGGAAATCAGGACGGACAGGCGGAGGTCAGCGCACTCATCGGCAAGAGTCGCGTCGTGCCCGTGGCGGAGCAGAACTCGCTCCTCATCTTGGCACCCCCGGAAATCAAGGGGCAGATCAAGGAATTGATCTCGAATCTCGATACGCCTGGTCGTCAAGTGATGATTGCGGCGATCCTTGCCGAGGTTGAACTCGGGGATCAGTTCGCGATGGGAATCCAGTTCGGTCCTGCTGGCCAGGTTGCGCCGTTGAATCCGAACAACGCGGTGGTCATCGGGGCTGAGGCAGAAGGTGATCGGCTTCGCTTCACAGGGAGCAAGGACAACATCTTCCCATCCGTGCTGAATGTCTCCAACTTCACCTTCGGCGTCAATGCGACCGTCGTTTTGCAGGCACTGCAGCGCGACACATCCGTGCGCATTTTGCAGCAGCCACGCGTCTTCACCACGGAAAATGAAGAGGCCGTCTTCTTCGCAGGGCAGGATGTCCCCTTCCTCACCGGAACCACGACTGGCGGAACAACCGGCGGCGGCACCACCAGCAGCTTCGATCAGATCTCCGTCGGCATCGGTGTGAATGTCCGCCCTCGCATCACGCAGGACCGCAATGTCGCGATGGAGGTGAACATCCTGTTGTCGAACATCAACACGACAAGTTCCCTGAATGTGGGTGGCAGCAACAACCCAACGATTGATCGACGGCAGACACAGACTCGGGTCACCGTCAAGGACAAGCAGACCATCGTGCTGAGTGGCGTGCGCCGAGAATCGGAGAACTTTGAAAAGAATGGATTCCCTGTCTTGGGTCAGATTCCCATCCTCGACCTCTTCTTCAGCAACAAAGATGAGAACAAGTCCGTCGCTGAACTGCTCGTCTTCATCACGCCGACGGTGGTCATCAACCCAGACGAGAACGACAGCAATTACAACGCGGACGATCGAGAGCGCCTTGAAATCTTCAGCAAGCCGCTGAATGCCACATCCGAGGGACTGGTCGAACGAAACAACATGAACCTGCCCGAAAGGAGCGGGGAGCAACCCGTGGATCCGATCGCGCCGATCGATCCTTCGAAGGGACCGTGAGCCATGCGTCGTCCGGCGGCAGCCGCGCGACTTCGATCCATCGGAGCAACCGCCTGCGCACTCCTTGCGTTCGTTCCCTTCACCGCTTCGTGCGGCACTCTCGGCGGCGGCAGCAGTCCGTCGCGTGCCGAGAATGAGACAAGCCCTCCGCTGACGGATGCCGGCTTGCGCGAGCCTGCACAACTCCTGGTGGCGCGACAGTCTGCGGTGCGCTTTCGATTGACACCGCTGCACACCTGTCCGAGCAACGGTTTCACACTGCCGATCGTGAGCCCCGATGGTTCGTATGCAGCCGTGCAGTCCACGGGTGCAACGCGCTTTCAGACGCTGCTCGCCTCATCGAGTGAACATGGAGTCGATTCGGGCTGCGTCACCCTGCATGATCTCACGTCAGGAACGTCAGCCATGGTGCCTGGTGGCGAGATGGTGCTCGGTCGTTCAGCCGATGCGCGGGGATGTGTGGTCGAATCGCCACGCTCCGATGGCTCACGCTGGATCGGTCTCGCGCCGTGGGATGGTTCGGAGCCGCAGTGGTTGGTGCAAGACGATCATGTGAACGCCCTTGCATCCATGGGGCCGAAGGATCGACTCGTGTGGTGCAGGCGAGCGCGCGAGGGCAACCATTTCGATCTGGTGGTTCGGCACGCGGAGGACGAACAGGTGATCGCCGCACCCGAGGACGGCAGTTGGCTCGCCCCACAGTTCACCAGCGATGGGCGCGCCCTTGTCGCCCTGCGCCTCCGCGATGGCACCCTCAGCGCATGTTGCTTCGCCGTGGGTGATCGCGTTGCAGATCGCCCCGAGCACGTCCTTGATCTGTCATGGCGCGCGACTGCACCCATGGCATATCAGACAGCCGTTCCCCAGCGCATGCAGTTGCTCGACGGAACGAAGTGGGCATTCTTTCACCCACGCTTTCGGCGGGTCGGGGTGTGGGATGTCCGCAGCGGTCGATCCAGTTTGTTTGGAGTTGGCAGTTCGTCCATCGTGCAGATGGACTCGGAGCGTTTCCTTGTGGCAGTCACCGAGGGGCTTGATATCGACTCTCCCGCTTGGATGGATGCACGCAGCGATGCATCACGGCTTCTGAGCGGTGTCTGGGTGCCCCTGCTGCGCCTCGGCGACAGCCGCGCGGTCCTTGCTCGCATGCGTGGAGCGCAGGTCGACATCGTCCGAATCGACCTGCTGCCACCCAACTGAAATCACACGGCTGTTTCAGCGCTTGCGACGGCCGCCGTCGGTGCCTGACTTTCCAGCAGGCTTGCCCGAAGGCTTTCCCGAAGGCTTGCCCCCCGCAGACTTGCCGCTCGGCTTGCCTGGCGGAGCGGGCGGCGAGGACTTCTTTGCAGGCTGCTTCGGCAAAGGACGCGGAGCAGGCGGCTTGGGACCCTTGCGTCCACCACCCCTCCTGCCGTCCTCATCCTCGTCTCCGTCGTCGTCGTCGTCTTCTTCATCCTCGCCATCGTCGTCATCATCGTCGTCGTCGTCGTCGTCGT
>SXGR01418208.1_pt1 | contig 55008 bp, 55 predicted proteins | sample 3174711 | NCBI WGS metagenome assembly SXGR01 (sample SAMN11356860, study PRJNA531348) | freshwater metagenome | isolation source: freshwater sample F1-60 | place: China: Fuxian Lake, Yuxi | collected 2017-12-25 | reverse complement strand
GACATCGTTTCCTTCGTCTCCGACAACGACTTCGAGATTGCCATTGGCACGGAGGCGTCCGGGGACGTGACCGACTTCCTGGACGACTATTGGTACCCGGACACGACCTACGGCGCATCGCTCACCAGCGGTCTCTTCAACTCCCCCGACTACTCGTCCGACTGCTGGGGCACGTCATACGCGATGGACGAGACCGGCGAAGTCCTCCTCGACGACGACGGCAACGCCATCCCGCAGCTTCTCGTGAGCCTCCCGCTGCCCTACGGCGGCGTGGCGCCCGGGTACTACACCGTCAATCACATGTGGACCTGGAACCTCTGATTCCGTGATCCTCAGGCCGCGCGCAGGTGCGGCCACCCCAACGGGCGCCCCTTCGCGGGCGCCCGTTGTCGTTTGGGCACCCCGCGCGGTCCTCCGCCCCAAAAAACGTGAGACGCAACTGTAAGGCCGCGCCGTGGCCCCCGTTGGACCGCCGTCCAAGGAGGTTCCCATGTCGTCCAGCTTGCCCCTGTGGCTCACGCTCACCCTCGCCACCGCCGTCGCCGCCGATTCGGCGGTCTTGACCGATTGGGGCGCCGCTCCCGCGCCGGCGCCCGCCAAGGCCCCTTCCGTGCCACTCCCCCCTTCCCAGGGCGGGGCCACCCGGGCCAAGGCCGTCGGCTTCCTGCTCGGGGCCCAACACGGCGACGGCGGTTGGGGCAGCGGCGACCACGGCAGCAACGGCCAAGGTGCCGCCTCCGACGTCGCCACCACGGCGTTCACCGTTCTCGCCCTGCAGCGCGACGCGGCCGGCAGCGGCCGTCACCTCACGGCCATGAAGCGCGGCGCTCTCTTCGTCGTCGAGGCCGTCGAACAAGCGCCGGCGGGCCCCCAGCTCCGCACACCCGAAGGCACCCAGATCCAGCGCAAGCTTGGGCCGCTCGTCGACACCCACCTCGCCGGCCTGATGCTCGGCGAGGTCGTCGGCACCTTCGACCAAGCGACCGACTTGCGCGTCCGCCGGGCGCTCGACATCGTCACAAGCAAGATCGCCTCCGCCCAGCGCGCCGACGGCTCCTTCGACGGCAACGCGTGGGCTCCGGTTCTTTCGACCGCGCTCGCGTCCCAGGGACTCGCGCGCGCCGTGCAGGTGGGCGCCAAGGTCGACAAAGACGTCCTCGACAAGTCCGACACCTACCAGAACAACGTCGGCAAGGGCGACACGTCGCAGTCCGCGGGCATCAACCTCTACGCGGTGGCCAGTGGCTTCGCCAACGCCGCGAAGATGGCGACCCGGACCGGCTCGGCTGCTCCGACCGCATCCGCGCAAGCCGAGGCCATCGAAGTCTCCGCGGACGCCGTACAGGCCATCCGAAGCGACGACGGGTCCTTCGTCGCCGGATTCGGTTCGCTTGGCGGTGAGGAGATGTTGTCCTACATGATGATCAGCGACGGTATGGCCGCCAAGGGCGGCGCGGAGTGGGACGCGTGGAATCGCAAGATCAGCGGCATCCTCGGATCCGCCCAGGACGCCCAGGGTTCGTGGCAGGGTCACCACTGCATCACGAGCCAGGTCTTCTCGACCGCGGGCGGTGTGATGACGCTCGCGGCCGGGGACATGGCGAACTGGCGCCGACTGCACCCGACCGGCTGAGCCGCCGGTCGTTCGTCGGCGCGCTCGCGGCCCTCGCCTGCGCGCCCCGGCCTTCGCTGGACGACCCGTTGTGGGCCCTTCGCGCCCCCGACGGGTCGTGGCGTTCTAGCCGCTATGGACTCATGGCCGACGGCGCCGTCCCCACAGCGATCGCCTTGTGGGCCGCTCCCGTCCGCGACGCCCGACGGCCCGACGTCGAGCGGGCGCTCTCCTTTCTCCGCGCCTCAGCGCGCGAAGGCGGCCTCGGGATCGGCGACGTCCTCGATTGGCCAACCTATGCGACGTCGCTTCACGTTCTCGCCGAACACCGTTGGCAGGTGCCAGGTTGGCACGAAGCAGCCGCGGCGGGCGCCGCCTTCGTCCGCCGCCAACAACGGATCGGGCCAGCGTGGGGCGACGCCGACGGCGGATTTGCCGTCGGCGGCCAACACTCGCCCCAGCCGCCTGTCGCGGGCCATGTGGATCTGAGCGTCACGCGCTTCGCCGTCACCGCCCTCGTCGCCAACGGCGCCCGCCCCGACGACGAGGCGCTGGTCGCGGCGGGGCGCTTCGCCCAACGATGTGCCGCTGGAGACGGCTTCGTCTACGCCACGGACCCTGCCTTTGCGAAATCCGGCGCCCGCGAACGACCCTACGGGTCGGCCACAGCCGACGGCGCCCTCGTGTTGGCCGCCGCTGGCCTCCCCATCGACGCGCCGCTGACGTGGCTTTCGGCCCACGCCGTCGCCGACCACAATCCCGGCGTCACCTGGCCCCAATACGACCGGGCGATGGTCGGCTACTGGCGCAGCGCCGCCGCCGAGGTCTTCGCCCGCTTCGGGGGTCCACCGGGCTGGCGCGAGCGCTTCATCGAAGCCATCGAGGCCGACCGACACTCAGATGGCACCTGGCACAACGCCACGCCCCACCAGAAGGAGGACGAGCCGGTCGTGGCCACCGCTCTGGCGCTTCGGACGCTGCATACCTGTCGAGGCGGCTGACGACTCTGCCGTCATCTCGGCGTTAGGCGCGGCCGGGAGGTCCGGATGTGGTGGATCGCAGCCTGCGCCGGTCCCGCGTCGCCGCCCCCGCCGACGGACACGCTGCCGCCGCCCGTCACGGACACGGCGCCGCCCCTCACGGACCCGGATCCGACGACGACCCCGACCCCGCCGACGGGACCCACCCACACGATCACCGGGACCGGACCGGGCGTCATCGACGCCACCTGCACGATGCAGCTCGAGAACGTGTTGCGTGCGACCTGCGCCGTCCAACTCGGCGACGAAGGGGCCGCGCACATCACGCTGACGAACGAAGGGACCGGCGAAGAATGGACCTGGACCAGCTCCGGCCCCGCCACGGTCCACGAGATCACCGTCGACCGGATGCGCGCCAACCAGGACCACAGTTGGCTGGCATGGAGTGAGACGGGGCCCGGGACGCGTGACGGCACGATGCGTTCGGGCGTCCTTCCAAGCACCGTGGACTTCGATGGCTTCGTCGAGGCGACCCCCGAAGCGACCGTCGGCGACGTCCTTCTTCCCTACACCTGCGGCAAACAGGGCATGATGGTGGCTGTCGACCCCGAGGGGCAGGTCGTCTGGTACGAGGACAGCGCGCTTCGGATCGGAAGCACCGTCGGCATCGACGTCACCGGCTTCCGCTACGACCCGGCCGAGCGCGCCATCACCGTCATCTTGCGCCACGACGACATCGCCGAGTACGATTTGTCGGGCCACCTGCGAATGCACCTCGTGCGCGGCATCGACTGGGACGCGCAAGCCGCAGCCCACCACGACATCGTCCAACACGAGGGCAAGACCTACGTGTTGGCGGCCGCGGAGTCGGTCGAGGGAGACACGACCTACATCCTCGACCGCGTCCTCCGCTTCGACGCGGACGGGCTCCTCGACGCCACCTGGGACCTCGCCGGACGCTACGACTACACCGGCTACGCGCCCCCACCCACCGGCTACTGGGGGCTCGACTTCGACGACGCCAGCATCGACATCTCGCACGCCAATGGTCTCACGGTCCTCGACGACGGCGACCTGCTGCTGTCCTTCCGACACTTGCACACCGTGATGCAAGTGGCTGGATTCGACGCCCCGGACGCTGGGACCGTCCGCTGGACCTTCGTCGGCCAGTCCGACGTCCCCATCGAATCGACCTACACCAAGGTGTCGTCGGCGTTCGTGTCGCCGCTCGACTTCTCTGTGCAGCACCACGCCAGCTTCACCGCTGATGGCCGCCTCATCTTCCTCGACAACCGCCAATTCACCGTCGCAAGTCGCGTCGTCGAATGGGTGCTCGACGACGCCACTGGCGAAGCCGATCTCCTCGACGAGTACGACATCGACGGCTGGTGCGTCGTCCAGGGCGGCGTCTACGAGTTGCCGAGTGGCAATCTGCTCGCCACGTGCGCGACGACCCAAACCGTGGTGGAATTCGAGCGCGGCGGCGACGCCATTTGGACGTTCGAGCCGGACTGCGGCGGCTTTTCCTTCACATCCATCGTCCGCGCCCAACCGATTGACTTCTTCCCAGAGCTGCCATGATTCTCGCGCTTTTGGCCTGCCAAGGGTACCCTCCCAAACACTACCTCGATCCTTGCAAAAACGAGGCGGACTGCCCCACCGAGATGCGCTGCCTCGAGTTCGAGGACTACGGCGCGCGCTGTACGTTCGACTGCAGCTTCTCGGCCGAGGACTCCGGGCTGAACGTCTCGGTCTGTCCGCTGAACGACGACGGCGTGGCCTGGTGCGTTCTCGGCACCGACGCGACGACCGAAGAACCCTTCCACGGCTGTGTCGACAAGACCCTCCTCGATGCCGAGCTGGCCGAGGAGTGACGCCCGTCACGTTGTTGACCGGCTTCCTTGGCGCCGGCAAGACGACCCTGCTCAACCGCCTGTTGACCGCGGAAGGGGCGCCACCCACCGCGGTCGTCGTCAATGAATTCGGCGACATCGGTATCGACGGCGCCCTCGTCGTCGGGGCGGAAGACCGCGTCATCGAATTGCGCAACGGTTGCATCTGTTGTGAGATTCGCGCGGACCTGCAAGGGGCCTTCGATGCGCTGCGCGCCGCCAAGGCCCGGTGGTGGCGACCCGCACGATTCGAGCGCATCGTCGTGGAGACGAGCGGCCTCGCCAGCCCGGGACCCGTCGTCGCGACGTTGGGCCTGGCGCCCGACTTGAGGCTCGCGGGCATCGTTTGCCTCGTCGACGCGGCCAACATTCGACGCCAACTCGCCGACCATCCCGAAGTGCCGGCCCAGTTGGCCGCCGCTGACCGCGTCCTGCTCAACCACATCGACCGGGCCACCGAACCCACGGACGACCTGTTGGCGTGGGTCCGACTGGCGGCCCCGTTGGCGCGCTGCATCGCGACCCTGCGCGCCGAGGTGCCCGGCGACTTCCTCTCCGACGGCGAGCCGCTGCACGTCCCAGCCCCCCTTTCCCACGCACACACGCACGGCGTGCAGACCTGGTCGTTTGCGACCGAAGCCGCGATGGACCTGCCCAAACTTAAAATGTTCCTGCAGTTCGTCGCCGCCCGACCCCGAACGCAGCTGCTGCGCCTCAAAGGCATCGTCCGCTGCCGCGACCACCCGGCGCCCGTGGTCGCCCACGGCATCCATCAGTGGCTGGAATTGGGACCCGGGCCCGGCCAGCCGCCCGTCCGCTCGACGGTCGTGCTCATCGGCCGAGGCTTCGACGGCCCCACCCTTCAGCGCGCGTGGGACGTGGCCTCGGGCTGAGCCCTGCTGACGCAGGCGCTTACGCTGCCCGCGACTTGCGGCGCCGCAAAGCCCACAGGCCAGCCACCCATGCGAGCCCGCCCGGCGTTCCGGACGCGTCGCACGCGCAGCCTTCTCCGCCGTCGTCGGGGTCCCCGCCCGTGTCTTCGGCGCCCGTTGGCGGCGTGGTCGTCGTTCCAGGCGGGTCGGTGGGGTCGGTGGGGTCGGTCGTACCCGGCGGATCGATCGTGCCGGTGGTACCCGTCGGCGGCGGCTCGGTCGGGTCCGTGACGAGATCGCCGTTGGCGCAGTCCTGGTCGATGCCGTCGTCAGGAATCTCGGTAGCGCCGGGATGAACGTCCGCGGCCTCGTCGTCGCAGTCGTCGCCAAGGAGTCCGCCCGAGTAGCCGTCCCCATCGATGTCCGAGAGGTCCAAGCCGTCACAATCCTGGTCGATGCCGTCGTACGGTACTTCGGTCAGGCCCGGCGTCCGACCGCTGTCCTGGTCGTCACAGTCCGTCCCACCCGGGCCACCATCGGCCCCGTCGCCGTCGACGTCCGTGAGGTCGGTGCCCGTGCAGTCCTGGTCGACGCCGTCGTACGGAATTTCGGCCAAACCCGGACGCCGCCCAGCATCTTCATCGTCGCAGTCGCTGCCACCAGGGCCCCCGACGGCACCATCGCCATCGACGTCGTCGAGGTCCGCACCGCTACAATCCTGGTCGATGCCGTCGTACGGGATTTCCGTGGCTCCCGGGTAGACACTGGCGTTGGTGTCGTCGCAGTCCGTCCCGCCGCCGGCGATGCTGTCGAAGTGGTCGCCGTCGCCGTCGAAATCGCTGTCGCCGGCACAGTCCTGATCGATTCCATCGCCGAGCGGGTCAGGGGCACCCATATAGATGGCGTCGTCGGTGTCGACGCAGTCCGTGCCGCCAAATTCCACCGGTTCCTGGCCATCGCCGTCGGCGTCGAAGTCGTTGCCGCCGAGGCAGTCCTGGTCGATGTCGTCGTAGAAAATCTCGATGGCGCCGAGGTCGATCGCGTCGTTGTCGTCGTCGCAATCCACGCCGCCGGCCTCAACGGCGTCCTGCCCGTCGCCATCAGCGTCGAAATTGTCTTCCCCGGAGCAATCCTGGTCGATGTCGTCGAAGGCGATGTCGATCGCGGCCGGATTCACGTCCTCATCTTCATCGTCGCAGTCGCCGCCGCAGGGCGTGTACCCGTCCAGGTCGACATCGATGCAATCCTCCGACACCTCCACGATGAGGTCGGGCGCGAGGTTCCATCCGTCGTTCGAGCTGGTTCCGTCCAGATTGACGGCATTGCCCGCCGCGTAGAACGTGTAGGTGCCTGGGTCCATCGGCGCAATCCACGTGAACGACCACATGGACGCGTCGCCGACGAAGGCCTGCGGTGCGTTGTGCGTGATTTCTCCGCCCGACACCTTGGTTCCGACTCCCGCCGAGAACGTGCCACCCGTGGCCGAAACGTTGAGGCCAGCGCCCAACTTGAGTTCGTCGGTCGAGCTGACGGAGAGCGTGACGGCCAACAACTCAGACGGCCCCACGAGCACGGTGGGCACGTCGAAGGCGACCGTCGTCGAGGGCGTCGCGGCGGCACCGTGGCAGCTCGTGCACCCCGTCTCGCTCTTGCCGGTCTTTCCACCCTCCTTGGCGGCCGCCAGCCCCACGCCCAACAAGGCAAGCCACGTCGTCATCGGCACCTCGGACGCCCTCTAATGCCCCGCATGGGGCCCGGCGCGACGCGATAGCTCCCGATGGGGGGGGCAATGCGCGCACTTCACGGCGTCATGGTCGCGTCCATGCTGCTGTCCGTCGCCGTTCAGTACAACGACCCCGACCCGTTGCCTTGGGTCGCATGGTACGGCGCTGCGGCCGGCGTCGGCGTCCTCGCTCTGCGACGCCCCGTCGATCGGCGCCTTCCCTTACTCGTCGCGGCGACCGGTGCGCTTTCTGCCATTCGCATCGCCCTTCACACCCAGCTCGACGTGCCGTTGTTCACCGCTTTGGCCGACTGGCACATGCACAGCGGCGGCAGCGAAGAGGCGAGAGAAATCGGTGGCCTGATGTTCGCCAGCCTGTGGATGGCGGCGCTCGCACGCTGGCCGTCGAGCGCGTCGCCACCTGCGTAATCGTCAGGCCTTGGACTCCAGCCGTGCCTTGAGTTCCCGCAAATCGGCCTGCGTCGCCCGTCGTACAGCCGCCGCCATCAGAGGCGCGGCCAGCCAGGCAAAGCCGGATGGGTTCCCCCGGTTGCGCAAGGCCATGTGCGTGCCCTCCGGCACCTCTCGCCGGTCGTAGATCGTTTCCATCGGAAACGGGCCTTGTTCCGTGGACATCACGAGGCGCGCACCCGGTTCGGGCTCGCGTACTTCATAGGTGTATGCGAGCCGCCTGCCAAGGAAATGAGCGACGAAGTCGTTTCAGCTGCCGACGCGCAGCGGCGGCTCCGTCTGCCAGACCGCCTGTTGGATGTTGACGTACCAGCTTGGTGCATTCGACGGGTCGCCCGCCCACGCCGACACCACCTCGACGGGGCGGGCGATGGCGATCTCCACAACGACGTCGATCGCCACCGACCCTCCACCCGTCACACCATCGGGATGGCGCCAAGGTAATCGCCCTTGCCGAGCTGGACGCCCGCCGACCGGAGCAGGGCGTACGCCGCAACCAGGTGGAAGTGGAAGTTCGGCATCTGGCGCATGAGCACGTAGTCGTGCAGGCGCATCTTCTTGTCGGGCGGGAAGCCGACCGGGACGAGGCGCTCGCCGTCCGCAGCTTCTGCGCCGAAGCTCAGACCATCGATCCACGCCCGCGTCTTCGCCACGCGCTGGGCCGACGTCAGCACGGGACGCGACGGCGCGTGTGGCATCACCTGCAGCGGGACGGTCGCCTGCTGGGACGATGGCGCCTCGAACATCGCCGCGGACGCGCCCCTCGGCACGTTTGCTGGCATCTCGGTCGGGGAAGACCACGCCTGCGCGTGGACCCAGGACGATGTCGTCTCCTGCTGGGGACGCAACGCTCACGGAAAGGCCGACCCGCCCTGACGGCCTCGGCCGGCGCCTCAGATCCGGACGGCAAACCGCAAGCCGATCGAGTCGGCCTTCCCTTCATAGATGCCGTTCGTGCCCGCCTTGTACGGATTCTTCGGGCTGAATCGCTCGTCCACGTAGTCTGGGCTGTTCGGGTCGCGGACGTCCCAGGCGCTGTTCTCGATCGTGCGCGTGAACAAGCCGAAGTGGGCGGCCGAAAGGCCGAGCTGCACCTTCTCCGACGGGGTCCAGCGCACGCCCACCTGGGCGCCGATGTTGGCGAAGTCGAGGTTTGTCGCACTCACGGCGTAGTCTGGCACCGCGGCCGTATTCGTGCCCAACCGCCAACCCAGCCACAGTTCGTCGATCGCCTGCCAACCGCCGGTCGTGCCCAGATTGTAGCTGTTGACGAGCCGCCGCGGGCTCGTCTGCTCCGACGCGATCTCGATGGCGAGGCCGTCTTCGGCGTCCGCGCCGATGGGGTCGCCGTCGGTTGACGTGATGCCGATGAGGATGTCTCCGTCCTGATCCCCACAACAGGCGCCCCACAATTGCGCCTCAACGCCCATTCCAATCATCAGGCGGTCGCTGAGTTGCGAATTGACCCAAGCGTGGACGACGGCGGGCAAATCCGCCTCGAACGTGACGAGGGCGTCGGGGTTTCCGCCGCCCACGAGGTCTGGCGCGTCGACAGAGCCGGTCCCCTCCGCCGAAAACCGGCCATTCTCCGTGTAAGAAACGCCGATCTGGGCCTTGTCCCACCGATTGACGAACAAGCCCGCAGCGCCGCCAAGGTGGCTCCCGCTCGCATCGATTTCGAGGATGCTGTCCCCGGTATAGGGGCCGGAAAACGACACCCCTTCCGTGCCGAGCGGGTCGCTCGCCTGAATCGCGTCGATGCTGTCGTAGACCCATTTCACGCTGCCGCCGACGTGCACGCCGTCGACAACGGTCACGCCGACCGCCGGAATGACGTGAATCGTGATGATCTTGCTCACCACGCCCGCGTAGCGGGTCGACGATTCCCACGGGGCGGTGTCGTCGGGCTCACCCGCCCGGTAGTCGCCGCCCCCGGCGAAAACGTCGGCGACGGCCAGACCGACCGTCAACCGGTCTCGGATGACCTGACCGCTGACCCCGAGCAATCCCACCGGAACGGTCACCCGGGCGGCCGACGGCGCATACACCTCACCGGTGTTGGGGTCGATCCCGTCGTTTCGCGTGGGCGTCACGTCGACCCGGACGAACGTGGCCTGCGCATCGGTCAGGATTTGGACGCCCTCGACAGCGGCGAGGGCCGCCGGATTGAAATGGGCGGCCGCCGGGTTCGGCGTCGCCGCGCCGCTGTCGGGGCCCGCCAGGTAGCCAGAAACGGAAATGGAGCCCGCTTGCGCCGTCATCGCGCCGATCGACCCGATCACCCACATGACGGCCTCCCCTTCGCCCGAGGGCGTGCGGAGCATTAGCACGCGCACGCCCCGCGGGGTCTTGGAGGTAAGATGCTTCGTACCAGCCTGATTCTGGCTCTTGCGGCCTGTGGCGCCGACGCCACCAGTGACGCGACCACCTACTCGACCGGGACCACCACCGGGACCACCGCCGCCGGCTTCACCGTGGAAGGCACGGCCGTGCTGCTGCTCGACCCCGCGTCGCCGGCCCCCAACTTCTGCATCTCCGTCCTCGACCCGACGCCCGCCCTTGCCGGTGGTGCGCCCACGGTCCTCGCGAGCGCAGTCATCGGCGCAGACGGCACGTTCTCCGTCGCTGGCATCGAAACGGGCAGCACCATCGGCATCCTGATGGCCGTTTCGGACTGCGACCCCCTGGCGCCAAGTGGCGCGCTGCTCACGGCCACTGGCATCGAGGCCGCCGACTATGCGGATGCCGCCGCCGGCACCGTGCTGAGCGGGTACACCGCCTTCGTCATCGACGACGGCACCGCTGCCACGTTGACGGGCGGCCTCGCCGCCGCTGGCTACGCGGGAGACATCGCTGTCGAAGGCAGCCTCGTTGGCTTCGTCCTCGACGCGGCAAATGCCCCTGTCGACGGTGCCACCGTCGGCGCGCCTGACGACGTCAGCGTCTTCTACATGTCGGCCACCGGCCTGACGTCGGGTCCGACCTCGGCCGCCGCCGGCGCCTTGTTCATCATCCCGGCCGCGCCGATCTTCACGTACTCCGCTACGGCCACCGGCCTGACCTTCGCTCCGGTCCTGGCGGGAAGTCAGCCGGGTACGCAGGTCGTCATCGCCTTCAACGGCGAATGACATGTGGGTCCTGCTGCTCGTCGCGTGTGGCGAAGACACCTCGCCCTCCACGCCTGCAACCCCAGGCACGGCGAACAGCACGGACGCCCTGACGTCGCCGTGGGTGGGCCCGACCCCCACGGGCGTCTGGCTGCTCAACCTCGCGGTCGCCCCGCTTGGCGGGCTGGCCGTCCCCTTTCAGATCGAGACCACCGGTGCCGCGGGGGTCCTGGACACGGTCACCATCCGGGGCGTCTCGCTTGTGGCGGAGGTCAGCGACGACCTGACCACCGTCGGGCCCATCGTCATTGACGAGACGGGTGCGTTCGTCGTGGCCATCGACGAACTCCTCATTCCTGGCGCTTACACGATCACTGGCAGCGACGTCACCGTCGATTTCACGCTCCATGCCGCGGTCTCAGCCGACGGCACCTTTTGCGGAACGGTCGATGGCGAAATCACGTCGATGGGGCTCCCCCTGACTGGCAGCACCTTTGGAGCGTCGACCTGGGATGGCGATATCGACGGACCGACCGGGTGCGGCGGCACGACGGTTCCGACGATTCCACGCATCGAGACCTGCCCCACGTTGACCGATGGCGAGAACACGGGGTTTCTCTCCGGCGGCGAGCTGCGGGACTTCGAGGTTGTGCTGCCTGAGCCGTACGATCCGGCCGTGGCCTGGCCCCTCGTCTTTGCCTTCCACGGCCTCGGTGGAACGCCCGCGAGCCTACTGGACGGCAGCTCTGACCTGCGACCCTACGCATCCGAGCGCGGCGTCATCCTGATCGTGCCCCAGGGGCTCGACAGCAACGGCTCGACGTTGTGGGACACCTTCGGCACGCCCGACACGAACGTCGACATCGTCCTTTTCGACGACCTGCTCACCTGTGCCTCGGCTACGTGGACCGTCGATCCCGATCGCGTCTACGCCACCGGCATGAGCTTCGGCGGGCTGATGACGGGAGCGTTGCTTTCGCATCGCGCCGACGTCCTCGCGGCCGCAGCCCCGCTCTCTGGCGGCATCCTCACGCCGTTCGCGCCCACAGCCGCGCCGCCGACCCTCGTGGTCTGGGGAGGGGAGACCGACATCGAAGTCGAACAGGACTTCCACCTGCTGGCCAACGACATGATCGACATGCTGACCACGAACGGACAGTACGTCGTCGCCTGCAACCACGGCCTCGGTCACAGCCTGAGCAGCGACTTCTGGCCATGGGTGATGGATTTCCTCGGCGACCATTCGCGCGGCATTGCGCCTGAGCCGTACCTGGGTGGCCTTCCGTTGAGCTTCCCGGACTACTGCACCGCCCCGTGACGGTCTGGCGGCGAGGTCAGCCCTCGTCGCCTAGGACCACGAAGCGGCCGCGGGCAGCATCGTAGGCCTGCACCTCGGCCTGGTGGAGGTCGAACCACCACGCGTGCAACCGGACGGTCCCCTGGGCCAAGCGCGCGGCGACCTGCGGGTAGCTGGCGAGGTGCTCGAGTTGCTGCAATGTGTTGAGCTGCGAAAGCCGGTTCATGTCGGACAGGTCGGTGTCGCCTTCGCCGGCGTGGAGGCGCGGCAGCGCGCGGGCGGCGACGGTCAGCCAGTCCTGCAGGTTGGGATTGCGGTCCGAAATCTCGCCAGAGAGCACCGCGCGCATCGCGCCGCACTCCGAGTGCCCACAAACGATGATGTCTTTGACGCCGAGCACGTCCAGGGCGAACTCGACGGCCGCCCCTTCGGACTTGTCGCCGAGCGGCGACCCGTTGGCGTCACACGGCGGGATCAGGTTGCCAACGTTGCGGACGACGAACAGGTCGCCCGGCTCCGTGGAGGCAAAGAGGTTGGGGACGACGCGGCTGTCGGAGCAAGCGACGAACAAGCTGTCTGGCGACTGCCCGAGGGCCAGGTGGGCAAAACGCTCGCGGTACGCCGGGCGAAGCTTGCGTCGAAACTCAACGATGCCGGCGATCAGCTTTTGCACCCTTCCCTCGGCGGCGGCGCCCTAACGGACCCGACGCCTGATTGGCGCGGCTGACGGTCCCTCACCGGAAGCTGGCGATAGACGACACCGGCTTGCGCCCCATGTCGGGCACCTGGCAGTCGTGTGCGGGGTGACCCACCGGTATCAGCAACATCGGCCGCTCCCGTTCCGGCCGCTCCAGCAGCTGTCGGATGAACCCCATCGGCGACGGCGTGTGCGTCAGGGTCGCCAGACCCGCGTCGTTCAGGGCGCCGAGCAGCATGCCGACGGCAATGCCGACCGACTCTTGGACATAGTAGTTCGGCTCCCCGTCGGCCTCGCGCGTGACGCCGAAGACCGCGATGACCCACGGCGCATCCGTCAGGTGCGCCTTGTGTGCGTCGGTTCCAAGGGGCTCGAGGGCAGCCAGCCACGCAGGCGTCGCGCGTCGCTCGTAGAACACGCGCTCCTCGGCCTCGGCGGCCTCGCGCAGAGCCGCCTTCGTCGCGGGGTCGCCGATCGCCACGAAGTGCCAAGGCTGGCGGTGCGCGCCGCTTGGCGCGGTGCCGGCAACGGCGATGGCGAGTTCGATGGCCTCGCGCGGCACGGGGTCCGTCGAGAACTGTCGAACCGTGCGTCGGCGCTGCGCGATCGCCAGCCGCTCTCCAAGGGCCTCGATCAGCGAGCCATCTCCAAGCCGCGGCAGGGTGTACGGCACCGTCGAGAGTGGCATCGTCAGGCCCCTCGCTGGGCGCCGAGCCAAAGCCCGGCCGACGCAGCCACAAGGCACGCCGCCACCGTGACGCCGGCAAGCGTGGCGGCCCCCATCCCATCCCCCGCGCGGATTCGGGCCGCAACTTGGACCGCGAAGGAAGACCATGTGGTGAAGCCGCCAAGAAAGCCTGCGGTCGCGGCCAAGTGCCACGCCGTCCCCCACCGTTCGGGCGGCGTCGCACCCGCCATCCAGCCAGCAACCAGGCATCCAACGAGATTGACGGCGACGGTCGCCCATGGACCCGCACCCACGGTCAACCCGTGACGGGCGATTGCCCCCAAGCCGCCCCCGATTCCGACCCCCAAGGCCATCATCCGTCCCCCCGCGCCGCGCCCAAGGCTGCCGGCGGATGGGATTAGCCCCGCGCAGTGCTCTACGTCGCCAACATCGACGACCTCGCCGCGCCGGACGTCCAAGCGCTCGTCGCCGAGCACCTCGCCGGCATGGCGTCCGCGTCGCCGCCGGGCCACGTGTTCGCCCACGCCATCGAGCGCCTGCGTCGCCCAGACGTCACGTTCTGGACGGTCTGGTCGGGCGACGATCTCTGCGGCTGCGTCGCCCTGCAGACGCTGAACGCGGAGGCGGCCGAGCTCAAGTCGATGAGGACGCGTGCAGCTTGGCAGCGTCGAGGCGTCGCGCAGTTCGCGCTGACGACCGCCCTGGACGCTGCAAGGGCTCGCGGCCACCGACGGGTCTACCTGGAAACGGGGACGGCGCCCGCCTTCGACGCCGCCCTGAGGCTCTACGCGCGCAACGGCTTCGGTCCCACCGGGCCATTCGGAAGCTACCACGCATCGTCCTTCAACACCTTCCGCGTGCTCAACCTCGTGTGAGCCCGACGCCACAGACTAGATTTGACGGGGGACGCCACCGATGAAGACGCAACCCACCACGGCCGACGTCGCCGAACACCTCGCCACCCGCGCGAAGGGCACCCAGGTCGGGGACTGTAAGGCGCTCATTGCACTCCTCGAGCGAGTGACGGGCGACACCGCCACGATGTGGGGCCCGAGCATCGTGGGGTTTGGCCGCTACAAGTACAAGTACGCGACAGGACGCGAAGGAGAATGGCCGATCGCCGGCTTTGCCGTGCGTCAGTCGGACCTCGTGCTCTACGTGTTGGCCGACGACGAGGAGCAAACCGTCCTTCGCGGCCGACTCGGCCGCCACAAGATGGGCAAGTCCTGCCTCTACTTCAAGCGGCTGTCGGACCTCGACATGGAGGTGTTGGAGGCCCTCCTCCGCGGCTCCATTCGTGGCGTACGTGAGCGGTTTGGCCCCGATCCGCGCACGGGGGCGTAGCGACACCTCGGGCCGCGCTTCAGAGCGGCCATTCGAGCGCGTCGCAAAGAAAGCGCAGGAGCGGCCAACCTCGATCCCACGCCGCGTCCACGGCGTCGCAAATTCGGATTCCGGCAGCGACGGATCGAGGGGCACGCGGATGGGGCTCCGTCGCGCCCCTGATGAGCCCTGCGCGCTACGTAGCCCCCATGTGGATCCTGTGGCTGGCCTGCGGCACCCCGCCCCCCACCCTCCCTGACGACGGGACCACCCAGCCCCGACCTCCGGCGCCCACGACGACGTCACCGACCCCCACGGTCCCGACCGTCCCAACGGTCGCCACACCGTCGATCAGCCAGGAGACAGTCCCGACGAACCCCTGCCTGCCCGGCCTCTGGCCGCCCGTCGTCCTCAACGAAGTCGTGCCAGGCAACGTCACCGGCGCCCGCGACCTGCAAGGCTCCGTCGTCGACACGATCGAGGTCGCCCTCGACGTCGGGGCCGGACCCGTGGACCTCGCGGGCTGGGCCCTGTCGGAAGGCGGCGCCGCCGACGTCCTCGACGGATGGGTGCTCGCGTCCGACGCCCCCAAGGTCGCGTTTGCGAGCGGCAAGCGGGGCTCTCCGCTGGGGGCGCCTCCGGGCGAAATGCACACCTCCTTCCGCCTCGACTCCCGCTCGGGCTCCGTGTGGCTCATCGCCCCCGACGGCTGCCTCGCCGACGCCATCTCATGGACGAACGTGCCACCGGACGACGCCATCGGCCGCATCGATCCGACGACCTGGGCATTCTTCATCGAACCCACGCCCAACGCGGCAAACTCGACGTCCAACTTTCCCGGCTACGCGCCGCCGCCGACGCTGCCTCCCGCCGGGTACGTCGGCGCCGACCCCATCGAGGTCATCGTCCCCGCCGGGGCCACCGCGCGCTTCACGCTCGACGGCAGCCTCCCCAACGAATCGAGCCCCCTCGTCGAAGGCCCCAAATCCGCGGCGAATTCGCCCACCGTCCTTCGCGTGCGGACGTTTGTCGACGGCTTGTGGCCAAGCGAACCCGTCTCGGCCACCTACCTGCCCGATCTCGGCCCCTTCGATCCCGGCCTTCGCGTCGTCAGCCTGATCGTCGACCCCGTCGACTTTTTCGACGATGAACGAGGCATCTGGGTCTACGGTGACCCCGCCGACTACGAACCCTGGTATCCCTATTTCGGGGCGAATTTCTGGGAGGATTGGGAACGGCAGTTGCACGTCGACCTGTTCGAAGCCGACGGTTCCCTGCTGCTCAGCCAAGACGCAGGCATCGCCATTCACGGCGGGTATTCCCGGGCCTTTGATCAGCGCGGACTCCGCCTTCTCGCGCGCAGCGCCTACCTGGACGAGGACTTCGACGTCGCCCCCTTCCCGCGCGAGCCCATCACGTCGGCCACCAGCCTCGTTCTGCACAACGGCGGAGATTGGTGCTCGACCCATTTGTTCGACGCGACCTCGGCCGAGTGGCTCCGCGACCTCGACGACGTCAAGCTGCCCCAATTCGACAGTCAGGCCTGGGAGCCCGTCCAGGTGTTCCTCAACGGCACCTACTGGGGACTCTACCAAATGCGGGAGCGGCTCAACGCCGACTTCGTCGCCACCCATCATCCCGTCGAGGCCGACGAAATCGACCAGCTCGAGCTCGGCTGGACCCACGAGCCAAACTGGCAGGTGGAAGCCGGCGACGGCGTCGCGTTCGACGCCCTCAACGACCTCGTCGCCTCGTCTGACCTTTCCGACCCCGCCGATTGGGCCGCCTTCGACGCGGCCGTCGACACGGACAACCTCGCCGCCTTGCTCGTCGCCGCCACCTGGTATGGCAACAGCGACTTCGGCACGAACAACCTCCGCCTTTGGCGACCCCGCACCGCCGACGGCGCCTTCCGCTGGATGCTCTACGACATCGGCCACGGCTGGCCCTGGCTCTACACGGACACGCTGACGAACGTGTCGATCACCACGTGGACCGGTATGCCGAGCGGCGCCGCCTTCGACCAACCCGACTTCGTCGCCGACTTCGCCCTCACCGCCGCAGAACTCATGGCGACGAGCTTCGAACCCACCTCGGCCCTCGCAAAACTCAACGCGATGGGCGCTCGCGTCGAGCCAGCGATGCCGGGCCAGCTCGACCGGTGGTGCCCCGGCGGCACCATGGCGGGCTGGGACGCCGCCATGGACGGCGCGCGCACCTACGCGGGAGGTCGTACACCGGCCTACCGTGAGCAGGTCCGCGCGGCGCTTGGCCTCGCGTACGACGTCACGGTCACAGTGGACGTCGAACCCGCGGGGGCCGGACACATCGGCCTGTCCACCCAGGACGTCGCAGCCCCCTTCGTCGGACGCTTCTACGCCGCCATTCCGCTCCACCTCGAAGCCAAGGCCGAGTCGGGCTGGGTCTTCACTGGCTGGGAGGGCGACATCGTCACGTTGGACGCCCTCATCACCCCGGCGCCAGGCGCCGACCTCTCGGTGACCGCCGTGTTCGTGCCCGAATGATCGCCTGGCTCGCCGCGACCTGGGCCTTGGCCGACGCCCCCGTCCACCTCATCGCGGGGGCCACCGCGACCGCCGGACTGCCCTCGCTCGGGGCCGGAGCCGTGGGGCGCATCGCGTTCACCCCGTTCAAGATCGTGGGCTTCGAAGCAGGCGCCCGCGAGTTGATCGCGACGGCCGAGACGCGGACGCTCGGGGCCGTCTTTTTCGGGCTGCGCGCCGCCACGACGCCCGCCAGTTGGCTTCGCGGCGGCTTCGCCCATCACCACGAAACCCCTTGGGACGTCGTCAAGGACGATCCCGTCGGCGCCATCGCGGGCATCGCGCCCCGCATCGTCCACCGCTCGGGGGCCGAACTCGGCTTCGGCGTCGCGCCCCCTGTCGGCGGCGACGTATTGTCGCTTGGAGCAGAGCTCTCGGTGGCGGTGATGCCGGATTCCGCAGGCCCCAACGCCTACTTATTTCTCGATCTGATTGGCGCGATCCACCTCGGTCCACGCCCCCAGGCCGACGAGGCCCCGCTGGACGAGCCCTAGCCGGCCACCGCCGAAGTTACGTCGCCCCCAGGCGGGTACCCAAGATGAGAGGCTCGAGACACCACTTGCAGCTGGTTTGCGCCGCCCTCCTCGGCTGCGGCGACCCTGCGACCACCGACACGCCGACCTTCGTGGATCCAGTCCCCGACGAGACCACGCCTCCCGGACCCACCGGCACCGTCCCCACCCCACCAACGACCACCCCACCTCCGACCACCCCACCCACGCCCGACGAGCCCATCGTCGTGACGCTGGCTCTGCACCCTACGATCGAATCGCTCGTCACTGCGTCCTGGGAACAGCCCGCCGACGCTACGGCCCGCGTGGAGTACAGCTTCGACCTCGGGGAATGGCACGCAAGCCCCGACGCCCACACGCCGGCCGGCCCCGCTGAGGTGCTCCTGCTTGGCATCCCCTACGCGCTGCCCGTCACGGTTCGGGTGATTCCCGATGTGTCGACGGGCGTTGCGAGCCCCGAGGTGGTGATCACCACAGGCGTCATGCCTCCCCTTCCACTTCCCTTGATCGTCGCCGACGACCCCACCCAACAAGAACCGACCGGCAAGTGGTTGCTTGGGAGCATCAACAACGATCAGGGGGGCTGGGCGCCCGGCAAGTACTGGATGTTCATCCTCGACCGCAAGGGCCGCGTCGTGTGGGCGAAACGCGGCATCAACGAGGACATGACGATCTACCTGCAGGTCTCGCAGGACAACGACATTTTGTGGGACCAATCTACCTTCTGGTCCGAGTTTGACGGCGGGGACGGTTCCAAAATCCACCGCATGAAGCTCGACGGCGCGGAAACCCAGGTCATCGACGCGCCCGGCATGCACCACTGCTTCATCGAAATGCCCGACCGTTCGATCGTATGGGGGTCGTCGACCGGCTTTCAAACCGAAGTCCTTCGCAAGATCGCGCCCGACGGCACGCTGTCGGTGGTTTGGGAATGTGAGCCCTTCTACGACTCCTTGGGCCTCGACGATTGGTGCCACACGAACTCGATCACCTACAATCCCGCCACGGACCGCTTCCTGCTGTCCTTTCCCACCGATGACACGTTCGTGCTGGAGGTGGACGGCACCACGGGCGAAGAGATCCGCTGGTTCGGCCATATTCCGCAGTCCTACGCGTTCGACTTGCCGACTTCTGCGTTCCAATACCAGCACGGAACGACGTGGACGCCCGAAGGCACGCTGCTCTTGTCATCCCACTTGTCGCCAAGCGACGATGATGCGCTCGTCCGCGAGTACATCGTCGACGACGCAACGCAAACGCTCACCCAGATCTGGGCGTTCGGGCAAGGGGACGGCATCGACGCGGCCAACGCCGGTGAGGCGCATCGCCTCCCGAACGGCAACACACTGCACAATACGGGCACCGACCCACGGGTGCGCGAACTCACGCCCGATGGCGAGGTCGTCTGGGATGTGAAGTGGAGCGGCGATCGCCTCCTTGGGCGAACCATCTTTCTCGACGACCTGTACCCGCTCGCCCCCTGAACCCAGAGCCGCGCGAAAAAAATGCGCCCCGTGTGATCCGTGGCGCCACTACCTAAGTAGTACCACCGTGACCCTTCTCCGACCGCTCCACCTCGTGTTTCCGACCCGCGATGCGGACTTGAACGCCGGGTACGGGAGGGGCGCCTCGGGCTTCGTTGGGCTACGTTACCCCGCACCTGGAAATCAGGCATTCAAGGAGACGACATGAACCACCTGTTCCGTGCGGCCCTCGCCGTCGGTCTGTTGGGGACCGGGACCGCATTTGCGGCCGACCACAACGAAGCGACCGGCACGAAGGCCGACCACATCGCCGACATCGACGACGTTTACACCTGGCACAAGAACGACGGGAAGGTCGTCGTGATCGTGACCTTCGGCGGTCCCGGCGCCGACCCTGTGGGCACGCTTGGAGCGCTCGACGCCGACGTCATCTATGGCGTTCACATCGACACGAACGCCGACAGCGTCGCCGACAAAGACGTCTGGGTCCGCTTCGGCGAGGACACGATGGGTGCCTGGGGCGTCCAGTTCACGGGCATTCCCGGCGGCGACGCCGTCACCGAAGGCGCCGTCCAGACCACGCTCGACGCGGGCGCCGGGCTGTCGGCCGCAGCGGGTGTCTACGACGACCCGTTCTTCTTCGACTTCCAGGGTCTTGGCGACACGCTGACGACCGCCGCTCTGTCCTTCGACAGCAGCCGCGACAGCTTCGCGGGCAAGAACGTCAATGCCTTCGTATTCGAGATGGACGCAACCGCGGTGGGCGCGACCTCGTTCAAACTCTGGGCCACCAGCGGTCGGAAGTAGGAGACACCATGCGAATCACCATTCTGACTCTGCCCCTGCTCATCGCCTGCGGTGACAACGGCGACACGACGGACACCACGCCGGAACCGACCGACACCACGCCGGAACCGACCGACACCACGCCGGAGCCGACGGACGACCCGATGCCGACGGATGGCACGGACACCGTGCCCTCGATGTCGGGGTACGCGTTCGCCAGCGACGACCCGTCGGCCTACACCCGCGTCGACCGGATGGGCATGCCCGCCATTGCCACGGCCGTCATCACGTCCAAGGACGACTACAACGCTGCGGACCCGACCGACGACGCCGCGGGCACGTTCGTCGACGAAATCACGAACAACATCGACTTCCTGCACACCGCGTTGAACGACGACCTGATGGCGTTGAGCCTCACTCCCTGCGCCACCAGCGCTTGCGTCGGTCAGGCCGCACCCTTCGTGGTGCCCGACGCCATCGCCGTCGACACCCTGGGTACAGCGGGCTTCCCCAACGGCCGCAAGCTCGAGGACCAGGTCATCGACGTCACCCTCGCGCTCATCCTGCTGGACCTGACCGTCCATGGCGTGACCACGCTCGCAGGGGTGCCAGTCAATCCCGCCGCCAACGACGTCACGTTCCCTGGCGCGTTCCCGTACTTGGCGCCGGCGCAGTAGTCGCCATGCGCCTCGGTTGGGCGGCCGCTTGGGCCGCCTCATCGATGGGCTGCGGATCGCCGCCGCCCGAAGCCGCCCCACCGGCGCCCACGGAAGTGGGCGTCGAGCCGGCGGCTGCGCCCCTGGCGGTAGCGGCTGCCGAGGGCCTCGACCGCGAGATCGCGGGCACCGAGGCGCTGATTGCGAAACATGACAACGACTGGACCCGCCGCGAAGAGCTGGCGGGTCTCTTTCAACGTCGCGCGCGCCTGACCGGTCGGTTCGCCGACTGGATCCGCGCCGACGAAACCCTGGTGGCCGCCTTCGCCATCGCGCCCGAGGGATCGGGGCCGCATCTGTCGGCCGCCCGGCTTGAGTTCGCGCTCCATCGGCTCGATGGGGTCGAGCCGCACCTTGCGGCCCATGAACGCCGTATTCTCGTCGACGAGCCCGATCGCGCTGAAATCGCGCGCATACGTGGGGACGTCGCCCTCCAACGGGGTGACCACGCCACGGCTCGGACGCACTACGATGCCTCCCTCGCCCTGCGCCCGTCCCTGCCAGCGACCTACGGTCACGTCCAACTCGCATGGTGGGAAGCGCGTTTCGACGACGCCTACGCCCTGCTCGACACCTGCGACACCCTCGTGCACGGAAAGGACGAGAACACGCGCGCCTGGCTCGACCTGCAGCGCGGGCTCATCGCGCTCGATCGCGGCCGATGGGAGGAGGCCGAACGCCACTACCTGGCCGCAGACCTCCACTTCCCAGGTTGGTACCTCGTCATCGAACACCTCGCCGAAGTGCGCGCGGAGATGGGCCGAATCGCGGAGGCCGAAGCGGCCTGGCGGGCCGTCATCGACTCGACGGGCGGGGCCCCTGAGTTCCTCGATGCCCTGGCCGAGAGCCGAAGAAACGCCGGGGACATCCAATCGGCGGACGCCCTGGCGGCGCGAGCGGAAGCGGGCTGGCGCGACCTTCTCAGCCGCTACCCGACGGCGGCCAGCGGCCACGCCTTCGACCACTTCCTCGCGCGCGACCCCGCCTTCGCCTTGGAACTCGCACGGAAGGACGTCGCCGTCCGTCCCAACGGCTCGGTCCGCACCCGTCTGGCCGCGGCGCTCTTGGCCAACGGCGACGCCCCCGGCGCACGCGCCGAGGTTGAAGCGGTCCTGGCGACGCCCTACCGCTCAGCGGCCCTTTACGCCGTCGGGGCCGAGGCGGGCGGCCCGCAGGCTGCGGACTGGCGCTCGGCCGCATTGGCCATCGATCCCCATTCCGTCGACGCACCGGACAACCCGCCGCCCCCAGGGGGCCCGCCATAGGGGGCCACATCCAGCCCCCCCCGTGACGAGGCTCCCCGATGGACCGCGTTCCCCTGTTGCCGGCCGCCCATGCACCCAAGGCTCCCCCTTGGGAGGTCGCACGCTGGTTTGGACCCCCGACCTCGCTCGACGCCCTCGCCGGCAAGGTGATCGCGCTGCACGCCTTCCAGATGTTGTGCCCAGGCTGCGTCATTCACGGCCTTCCTCAAGCCGCCAACATCCACCATGCCTTCGACCCCGCGGACGTGGCGGTCATCGGCCTGCACAGCGTGTTCGAGCACCACTAGGCAATGACGCCCGTCAGCCTCGCCGCCTTCCTCTACGAGTACCGGGTTCCGTTCCCAGTGGCTGTCGACGCCCACGCCGCGGGCGGCCCGCTGCCAGTGACGATGGGCCGCTACGGACTCCGCGGAACGCCGTCACTCGTCCTCATCGACCGGCAGGGCCGGCTCCGTGCCAACCTCTTCGGACGGCCAAGCGATCTTGCGATTGGCGCCGCCATCGCTACCCTCGTCGCCGAATCGGGGATTCGTACCGAAACCACAACGGCCGCCGAGGTCACGGCAACGGCCGGCTGCGACGACGATGGCTGCACCCTCGCTGATCCGACCACCCAACGCCCGTCGCAACGAGCGACGCGTTCGAGCCGCCGCTACCTTGGCACGTCCGACGTGTGGGGGACGTCCCGCAGCGACACGGGGTGTGGCTTTCGCGTCGTGCGGATGTTCACCAACTCGACCATCACGCTGAAGCCCATCGCAAAGTAGACATAGCCCTTGGGGATGTGAGCCCCGAAGCCCTCGGCGACGAGCACGAGTCCAATCATCAGCAGGAAGGACAGCGCGAGCACCTTCACGGACGGGTGGCGCTCCACGAACTCGCTGATCTTGCCGCCGACGGCCAACATGACGCCAAGCGCGATGACGTTGGCGGCCACCATGACGGAGAGCAGGTCGGTCATTCCGACCGCGGTGATCACGCTGTCGATCGAAAACACGAGGTCGAGAAGCATGATCTGCACAATCGTGGCGGCGAACGTCGCGCCGGCCTCCTGAACGCCGGTCTCGGACGCGGACTCGAGCTTGTGGTGAATCTCCTTCGTCGCCTTGTACAGAAGGAACAGGCCACCGGCGATGAGGATCAGCGACTTGCCGGAAAAGCCCTGACCCGCGATGTGGAAGAGCGGCTCCTTGAGTGCCACGATCCACGAGATCGTCGCGAGGAGGCCAAGCCGAGTCACAAAGGCCCCAGCCAGCCCGAGGCGACGCGCGTTGTCGCGCTCGGCCTCCGGGAGGCGCCCGGACAAGATGGCGATGAAGATCAGGTTGTCGACGCCGAGCACCACCTCGAGGGCGGTGAGGGTGGCCAACGCGATCCAGACGTCGGGCGACGAAAAAGCCTCGAGCACGTACCCCCCGCGAAGCGCTACGAACCGGGCGCCCGGCCGGGCGCACCCTAACCGCGGCACCCGTGTGTGCGCGCACGTCGACGACCGACGCGAGAGGATGTCGTGCCCGCGCCGGTCCCGGGAGCCGTCCCTCCCCTCATCGGCCTGCAGATCATTCGATGGTTCCCATCCACGTGGATCCCTCCGCGCCGGTCCACGCACCTCGCCGCCAGAGGTCGAATGAAGTCCACCCACCTCCGTACCTTCCTTGCGGTGGCAACCGTGGGCAGCTTCTCGGCAGCGGCGCGGCGCGTGCACGTGAGCCAGTCGACCGCGAGCCTGCATGTCAAGGAACTGGAGGCAGACGTAGGCGTCCAGCTGCTGGACCGCACGCGCGACGGCGTGGTGCCAACGGCCGCCGGTCGCGTCATGATGCGCTACGCGCATCAGCTGCTCGGTTTGGAGCGGGAGGCCGTCACCGACGTGCGCGCGCACGCGGATCTCGCGGTCGATGCGCTGCACGTCGCTGCGTCGACCGTGCTCGGCGACGTCCATCTGCCCCCGGTCCTGGCGGCCTTCGCAAACGCGTGGCCGAACGTCCAAGTCGCCATGCGAGTCACCGGATCCGCCGCGGCGCTCACCGCCCTGCGTTTGGGGGACGTGGAAGTCGCCTTCCTCGGTCAACGGCCGACGGGCGACGGGCGACGGGCGACGACCTTGTGGTGCGGTCGCTTGCCGACGACGAGATGGTCATGGTCGCCGCGTCGTCGATGCCGGCCCCGGATGCGTCAAACCTGCGTTGGGTCGCCCGAGAGCTCGGGTCGGCCAGCCGGTCGTCCGTGGCCTCCCTGATCCCCGATGGCTGCCGCCCGGTGGTCACTGTGGGGAGCGCGGAAGGCGTTCGCCAGTGTGTTCTCGAAGGCGTCGGCGTGGCCTTCATGTCCCGGGTGGCCGTCGCCAACGACCTAGCAGCCCGACGTCTCCGCGTCGTCCCCTGGCCAGGAACTCCCCTACGACGCTCCCTCGTGGTCGCCCGTCTGGCAGCAGTGGCCCCGTCGATCGCCGCGACCGCGTTCATCGAACTCGCTTGCGAGCGCATGGCCGCCCCCAGGCGATCCGCCGCCTCCTGACCACTTCGCCGACCACGACGGACGGCTTGGGCGTCCCGAAAATCCGATGGGTCGGATCGATCCGGTCGCGTTGGGCGACCTGACGCCCCGGAGCGAACCACATGATGAGCCGTGACCTGTCAAGCGATGCAACCGACATTCAGGCGGCGGCCGCCGGTGAGGCGACCCGCGTGGATCGGGAGGCGCTGTTCCCCGAGGCCGCGCTGGCCGCAGCCCGGGACCGAGGCGTGCTTGGCCTGCTCATCGGAACTGAACACGGTGGCCTTGGCGGTACACCTCAAGACGCCATGCGGCTCGTCGGTGGCGTGTCCCAGGCCTGTGCGAGCGCGGGAATGGTCCTGTGCATGCACTTCGCAGCGTCCGCCGTCATCGCCGCCCACGGCGACGACGGCACGCGGCACGCCGTGGCCCGCGGTGAGCGCCTGCTGACGCTCGCATTCTCCGAGTCCGGAAGCCGCAGCCATTTCTGGGCGCCGCTGTCCACGGCCCGTGCCCAGGGCGCTGACTTCGTGCTCGACGCCGACAAGAGCTTCGTCACCGGCGCACGCCGGGCCGACGCGTACGTGTGGAGCAGCCGTCCGGTCGCCTCGCAAGACATGTCCACGCTGTGGCTCGTACCGCGCGATGCGCCCGGCCTCTCCGTTCCGGGCCCCTTCGACGGACTCGGGCTGCGGGGCAACGACTCGGCGCCCGTCCGCGCGCGGAACGTCGTGGTTCCGGCTTCCGCCCGCCTCGGGGCCGACGGCGCCGGGTTCGACATCATGATGGGCGTCGTCCTGCCCCTCTTCCAACTGATGAATGCGGCGGCCTCGCTCGGCATTGCGCGCGCCGCGCACGAAGGGGCGCTCTCCCACGTCGCCACCGCGGGTTTCGGCACCGACGGTTCGCGCCTCCGCGACCTGCCCACGATTCGAGCCTCCCTGGCGCGCGCGCAGATCGCCCTCGACGCAGGAGCCGCGCTGCTGGCCGACGCGGCCGACGCCGCGGCGAATGGCCGACCCGACGCGATGCTCCGCGTGCTGCAGTCCAAGGCATCGGCCTCGCAGGTGGCGCTCGACGTCACTGCTACGGCCATGCGGGTGTGCGGTGGGGTCGCCTTCCGGAAGGACCTGCCGGTGGAGCGCGCATTCCGCGACGCCCAGGCGGCGAGCGTGATGGGTCCGACCACCGACGTTCTGCACGACTTCGTGGGCAAGGCCATCACCGGCCTGCCGCTGTTCGGCTGAGCCGATGCTACTACTCGGAGCGGTCGCTTACGACCCGAAGGTCGTTCCCATCTGGGAGGGCATTTGCGCGTGGCTCCAGGCCCACGGCGTCGACGTCGAACCCGTCTGGTTCTTCCGGTACGAAACCCTCGTCCAGGCTCTGGTCTCGGGCGGCGTGGACGTGGCATGGCACTCTCCCCTGGCCGTCGTCCAGACCGAGCGCGCGCTGCACCGCCGCGGCCGGACGCTGCGCCTGCTCGCCATGCGGGACACGGACCAGGACCTCACGAGCGTGATCGTGGCCCGGCGCGGCGGACCTTCGTCGCTCGACACCCTTCGCGGACGGCGCATCGCTGTCGGGGCGTGGGATTCACCCCAAGCCACACTTCTCCCGCTGAACCACCTCCAAGCAAATGGGGTTCGACCGGGGAAGGATGTGGACGTACGGACCTATGACCTGCTCGTCGGAAAACACGGCGACCACGTGGGCGGCGAGCGACTCGCGGCGCGGGCGCTCCGGGACGGCGACGTCGACGCGGCCGCTCTGTTCGACGGCAACCTGCTGGCGTTCCGCGCGGACGGTAGCCTGCCGGACGACGCTGAAGTCATCGCACGTACGGGCATGTACGACCATTGTGCGTTCGCTGCGTTGACCGGGCACCGGGAGGCCGAACTGGATGCCTGGACGCGGGTCCTCCTCACCATGCGTTGGGAGGACCCGGTCGTCCGGGTCTTGTTCGACCTGGAGGGGCTGCGGGAGTGGCGGCCAGGCCGAACGCACGGAATCGAACCCCTGCGGCACGCGGTGGCGACGCTCGACCACGAAGCTGCGGACCGCGTCCGACGCTTCGCAGACACGCTGTGAGGGTCGAACTTGGTGATCTGGCGATCGACCGCGGCGGCAGCGTGCTCGTGGCGAACGCGCTGCGCGACGCAGGACACGTCGAGGTGGAGGGCACCGACCCCGAATTGGAGAGCAACCTTCGGGCCTGGGCACGGGCGCGAGGGCACGGCGCCGACGGAAAGACCGTTCATCGGGCCACGGGGCGTTTCGACGGAGGCGCGGAGGTCGTGCTTCCCACCGGCACGGCCGACGCCCGATGGGGCTTCGCACCGCGCGGCGCACGGGTTGAGGCTGGCACGGCGGCGTGGAACTGGCCTCTCGACGACGCGGCGGTCGTGTGGGACGAGGATGCGGCCCGGATCTACTCGAGCGCAGCGGCGCGTCAGTGGGACCCGGCCCGTGACGTGCCGTGGGACGACGGGTTTCGCCTGGACGAGCCCGTGGAGGCCGCTGTCTGCCAGGTGCTTACCTACTTGGTGGAGAACGAAGTCGCCGCCCTCTCCGTTCCCGCAACCTTCCTGCCGCGGATCCACCCGACGTTCGCCGAAGTCGTCCAGGTCCTGGCCGTGCAGGTCGCGGACGAAGCGCGCCACGCGGCCGTGTTCACCCGGCGCCTCGGCCTGCGCGGGCACGGGCCGGGGACCTCGGGTCGGGGCGGCCAGGCTTCGCTGGCTTCGCTCCTGGCCGAGCCCGACTTCCTAAGCGCCACCTTCCTCCTGTCCGTCCTCGGCGAGGGGTCGTTCGTCGAGCTTCTGCGCTGGCTGGCAGATTGCGCGCCCGACCCGGTCACGCGGGCGGTGGTCCGCCTGGCAGCGCAGGACGAGGCAAGACACGTGGCGTTCGCGGTTGGCCACCTGCGCCGGGTCGTCGAGCGTGACCCCGCCTGGCTCGACAAACTGGCCGGGGCCCTGCGAAACCGAAGTGCAGCCCTTGCGGCGACCAGCGGGTTGAACGAGGACGTGTTCGACGCCCTCGTCGTCGTCGGCGCCGGTTCGCTGGAACCCGACGCCATCGGGCGCTCGTTCGCCTCCGTCGCCGACCTCGTGCGCCGGATGGACCGGGCGCGGCAGGGTCACCTCGCGCGCATCGGTTTCCCGGCAGCCTCCGCGATCGAATTGTCTGGATGGCACACGCGCAATTTCATGTGAGCTCGTCGCGAAACACGAATGACCGCGTCGTTTCCCAGGCTTGACCGGCCAGCGAAATCCGCGTGGCGGCCGCCGTCAGAAGTGCAACACCACGAGGCCGCTGCCGCCGACGGCACCGCCGCCAACCCCGCTCCCGGCCACGTAGTCGGGGTGGAGAGCGCCGCCGGGCGTCACCCCGAACCCGGCCTCTGTCAGCCCATAGCGAACCCCGGTGATGTCGCAGCTGCCGCCGCCACCACCGCTGTCCTTCCCTCCGCCCGACGCGCCGCCGCCGCCGTACCTTCCGCCACCGCCGCCGCCGCCGGCGCCCCCGTCGTTGGGCGCGCTGCCGCCCTGCAGCGCCACGCCGGCCGTTCCACCTGGACCGGCCGCACCTCCGGCGAACTGCGTCCCGCCCTTGCCCGCGTAGGGGCCGCCGCCGTTTTGGCCGTTGAGGCCCCCACCTGCGCCGCCTGGGCCCGCACCGTTGCAATCGCCAGCTCCGCCCCCACCCGCTACCGTGAGTACCTCCACCCCGAGCCGTTGTACCGCGGAGCGCCCTCCGCCCGAACCTCCGACACCGCCGTTGACGGGGCCCGAGAGCACACCGGCGGCACCACCGCCACCGAAGGTAAGCGCGCTGCTGCCCGTGATTCCGCCTTCGCCGACCAGCACGGTCAGGAACTCGCCGGGCACGACCTCCAGGTTTCCACCCGCATGGCCGCCGGCGCCGCCGGACTGCCCGGACACGAAGGCCCCGCCACCGCCCGCGCCCCATGCCGCGATGACGACCTCCGTACAGCCTTCTGGCACCGCAACCAGCGTCTCGCCGGGGACCGCGAGCACCACGGAGCCGTGCGCGCAGACCGGCGGCTCCACGGGAGGGGGCGCGGTGTCGATCGGCGGCGCCGTGTCGACGGGAGGTGCGGTGTCGACGGGAGGTGCGGTGTCATCCGGGGGGGGGCGGTTCGATGGACGTCGACGTGTCTTCGGGAGGCGGCGGGGCGTCGTCGTCCGTATCTGGCGGGGTCGTCGGGCCTGTCGTCGTCGGGCCTGTCGTCGGCGTCGTCGCAGGAACGGCGCCGTCCCCAGGGCCGACGATGGGATTGATCTCGTTGTCGATCGCGCAGCCGACCAAGCACAGCAGGACGAGCCTCACCGCGCCTCCCGCCTCAGTGTACCGCAAAAGGGCCGGCGACGGTCAAGACCACTGGAGCCCGGCACGAACAGACGCACGCTTCCACTGCCAGTCGGTGACGCGCTCTTGCTCCCTTCCGGGTCGGACGGCACCGGCTTCGACCCGGACGGGATGGGCGGGTCACTTTGAGCCGCCCAGCCGCCACCACACCCAAAGGACCGCGACGCAGGTAGCCACTGACATCGCCACGTACTGCTCATCCATCCATCCCGCCATGCCGGGAATCGGCGCCCATGCCAAGAATTGGGTCAGCGCTGTGAGCGCCAGCAGAAGCACGCCTGCGCCTGTGTCCGCGGCCCAAAGCAGCGCGAACACGGCCAGAAAGGCGTAGTAGTAGCATGTCAGTTCGACACCAAAAGGCACGAAGCCGAGACCCGCCACTGCGGCGACCCAGGGTGCAGATCGCCGCGCGACGCGCCACAGGAGCACGAGCGCGCCGAGACCGATGACGGTACCGATGGGCTTGGCCTCACGCCAGTTCTCCAGCCGCGCCTCCTTCCAGGGCAGCCACGGATCGGTGAGTTTGTTGTCGCGCAGATTGCGACCAGCATCTTCAGGTCGCCACGAAAGCGCCGTTCGTAGGCCCATGTGGTTCGTCAGCGGCGTCTCCTGGTGCTTGACCGTATTGTCGACGAAATCGGGCCACGCAGCCGGCCCGAAGGCCACGATGGACATCCCCACGAGCGCCATGGTGGCCGCCGTGGCGCCGCCGAAAAACCGCGTCCAAATCGTCGCGAGGGTTCGCGTCCGCCAGAGCCCATCGAGCGCCGCCAAGAGCGGCCCAGCGAACAACCATGCTGGAAACAGCCGCAGCCATGCCGCGTAGGCAAAAGCCGCGCCAGCGAGGCCGGGCCGGTCCCGCCGCAACGCCACCGCGCCGGCGAAGAGCCAGAACAGCCAGTCGAACCGCAGGAAGGAGCCACCGGTCCAATAGAAGCGCGACGGGAAATTCGTGCCGAACACGAGCAACACCACGGCCGTCGCCCGCCAGCCAAAGCCCCATGAACACAGGGCAAATGCCGCCACGAGGAACAACGGGTCGAGCGCCGCCAGCACCCAGAGCGGTACCGTCGACATCGGGGCGACGTCCGCGAGGCCATGACCGAGAAGCGTCCATACCGGCGGCGCATTGAAGCCGTGGTCCAGCTGCAGGTCGTCCCAGCGCTTGGCGCTTTGACGCTCGCGCCAGAAGCGCACATCCGCACGGAAGGCCTGCCAGCGGGCCTCCGTGAAGCCGTCCTTGCAAAGGGCCGGATCGACGAGGGCGGTCTTGCCAGACTCGATGACGTTGGTTTCGAGGTTCGTGAGACGGCGGGTTTCCACCCGTTTGCGCAGGCCGTCTTCCGCATCGGCGACCGCAATGCAGCGGTACAGATTGTCGTAGCCGAGCTCAGGGAAAAAGCGCGCGCCAAGGTGGTAGTGGGTGTAGTCCCAGTCGTGAAGCTCGTTGCTGAAATGCAGACTACCGAAATTGAAAAAGCTGCACCAGCCGAGCACACCGACCACGGCGAGCAGGGCCGCAAGCGCCCGGCGGTCGGGCCACCGAGCCAGCGCCGTCAGGGCGCCGAACCCGAGCACGGCAAGCACGCCCTCCCACCGCGCCGACGTGGTGTCGTCCCAACGCCAGGACGTCGCGGGCGGCGCCGCGGTCGCAACCACGACGCGCATGTCGGCCGTTGGATCGGGTACCGGGTCACAGTACGCCGCCACCTCCGCAAGCGAGTACAGACCGTCGCCTTCCGGCTCACCGATGCGAAGGTGCCGGACCTCGTGATTCGTCGCGATCGACCGCGCACGCAAACCGTGGCCGTCCACGATGGGAATGGCTCCGACTTCGAACCACTGCTGGCCGTCGAGCGACCCCTGCACAACGTACACGTCGTTGGCGTCGGCCTGCACCCAGACCTGGCCGACATGCACCGGCGCGCCAAGGTCGAAACTGATGTTGCCAGCGCCGCTCTCGATGCGGGCCGCGCGGGGCCCGTTCCAGTCCGCACCTTCCGATACGATGGCGCCGTCGTTGGCCCGGGCGCCGCCTACCGCGTCGTTCGCCGTGCGCGGGCGTCCGCGCAGCAGATTGCCGGTCGGGCATGTCGGCGCCGTCGGTTCGTCTGGCACGGCGACGCCTAACCCTCGGCTGCCGGCGCCCTGGTGCACGCAGGACCCAGCGAAGGTGCGCAGGACGAACACCCGGCTCGCGCTCCGAGGTCGCGAGGGGGTTGCCGACGGCGCGGGAAACCGCCGCTTCGAGATCCGCGACGAAGGCTTCGTCGTGCCGCCGCTCTGCAGTCGGTGTCGCTGCGATCGGTGATATTGAACGTCTCCTCGCGCGCCGTGGCCGCATCCACGTCGGTGGTCACCCAGGCGACGTAATCGGCGGGCACATCGAGCGGACCCGCGTCGAGGAACACGCCGAAGCCCGTCATCCGCCGTTGAAGTCGCCCACGTACGGGCCGTTTTCCTCGGGTTCCACCACGTTCGCGTTCAGGTTCGGGCGTGTGTCCGTCACTCGAACGTCGGCCCCTCTGCTCCCACCGCTCGCCGGAGAGCGGACCCAAGGTGCGGTCTGCCGCTCAATGGAAGGAGATCATTCGTGACTTGGGGGTGTCGGGCTTGACATTCGGAGTTTCGCCTTGGCCAGAAACCTGAATCGGTACACTATCGGCTGGTGGCGTCGTCGCCTGGCTCGCGACGCTGCCGGCAAGCCTGGGTTTGTCGAGGTCCTGCCTTCGGCGACGGTCGCGTGCGCTGATGTGAGACTTGCGCCCCTTCGCGTTCGGCTGGACTGTCTTCCAATTGCGGTGGAGGTTCGCGACGCAACGATCCTGCGGGCCGTCGTGGAGGCATATTGCTCAGCGGTGTGACCCGCATTCTCGTCGCGACGCACCTCGTTGATTTTCATAAGTCGATCAATGGCCTTGCTGCGTGGCGAGCTGGGTGACCTGCGGCTCTGTTGTCCCGATTTCACGGACGCCTGGTGGTGGATTGCGGGAGCGAGTTCAAGCGGGTCTGTTTTGCGCAGGACTTGGAGAGAGGCGCCAGTTGGTCCCACTTTCGCCGATATTTCTTCGAGATCCCAAAGGAGCGCCCACGCGATGTCGCCCTGGAGCTAGCCACAATCCCGAATCTGTTCGAGATCGACGCGCGCGTCCGGGACGCCGCTCCTGCGGACAGCCTCGCGGCCCGGAGAGCGCAATGCGCGCCTCTGGTGGACGGATCCTTCGCCTGGGTCAAAAACGTCCCTCGCTCACAAATCGGCCCAAGAGCAACAACGGCAATGCGGTCCGACACATACTTGGCCACGAGGGCTCGTTCCGGCTCTTCCTCAGCCACGCTGACATACCGATGCACAACGACCTTTCGGAGCTGCTGCTCCGCGGACCGGCCGTCGGAAGAATGAACTGGCTGTTTTCCCGGTCGGAGGGCGGCACCAAGACGGGCGCCGTGATGTTCACGCTGATCGGTAGCTGCATGCGCCAGGGCCTCGACCCCCTGACCTATCTCTCCGACATACTGAACCGGCTGGCTAGCCACCTGGCGTCCAAAGTCCACCAGTTGACCCCCAAGAACCGGCGCATTGCGAATGCACTGACGACACTGACGCCCCTGTCAAGTGCTGGGGCGGCATCGCCAGGTGCGGGCAGTGGATGCTCGGCAGGCGCACAAGGTGGCTCGAGGATCCCGGGCAATGGGCGTTCCTCCGGCCCCCGCATCGGAGGCCGAGCGAACCTCCCCGCCGAGGCTCCTGCGCGCCGCCGACCTGGGCCAGCCCGTATCGGGCCCGCATCGGAGGCCGAGCGAACCTCCCCGCCGAGGCCTTGTCAGAGCGAATCGGTCGGCGCGGGATCGAGAGAGGTCGCCGCCGCCTCGGCGCAGACCTCGCGGACATACGCATAGACCTGTCCGACCGTGCGCAGGCGCATCAAACGTTTCTCGTCGATTCGAAACGAGAACTCCTTCTCGATCAGGACCACCAAGTCCATCCCGTCGAGGCTGTCCAAGTTCAAGTCGGCGCGGAGGTCCGCTTCCGGGTGGACCGCCTGCTCGTCAAGCTCGAACTCCTCTACGAGGATTTGTCGGACACGAACGATGACGGCTTCCACGTCCATGGCGACTCCAGAGCGATCCCAGGGCTAATGGGTCCCAGACACGCGAGCAAGCAAGCGTCGCAGGTGTCGTTACTCAGCAGGAAACGCCACCGTCGACAGCGATTACCTGCCCCGTGAGGTACCGGGCGCCGGGGCCCCCGAGGAACCGGACCAGCGGGGCGATGTCGTCGGAGCCGCCGAACCGGCCCATAGGGATCATCCCCTTCGCGCCCTCGAGGACCCGTGGATCGACGTCGGCGAGCATGTCGGTGGAAACGAACCCCGGGGCGACTGCATTGACGGTGATGTTCCGACGGCCCATCTCCCGCGCCAAGGTCTTAGTCAGGCCGATAATCGCCGCTTTGCTCGCGGCGTAGTTCCCCTGGCCGGCGTTGCCGCGGATGCCGGCCACGCTGGTGATGTTGACGATCGTCCCCGACCGCTTCCGATACATCAGCTCGAGCGCCCCGCGGCACATGCGGAACGTGCTGCCGGCGTTCGCGTCCAACACCCGCTGCCACTGCTCGTCCGTCATCCGCATCAGCAGCCGATCGTCGTGGATGCCGGCGTTGTTCACCAGGAGGTCGAGGCCCCCCCACTCGGTGGCCGCGGCGAGCACCGTCGTCGCCCCCTCGGTCGTCGAGACGTCGGCGCGCACTGCCCTCCCCCGTCCGCCAAGTTGGGCCACGACCTCCTCGGCACTCGTGGCGTTGCTCCGGTAGTTCACGATCACACGCGCGCCCGCGCGTCCGAGCTCGAGTGCGATCGCGCGCCCGATGCCACGGCCGGCGCCGGTCACGATCGCGATGTGGTCGGTGAGCTCCAACGTCAAGCCTCCGGGTGGCGGAACAACAGGGCGGAGTTGATGCCGCCGAGGGCGAAGCTGGTCTTCAGGACGTACTCAAGCGGCCGCAAGAGGGGCCCGCGCGGCAGAAAGATGGGCGCCACGTCCGGCCGGACGAGGTTTCGCGTCCCCGGCAGCACGCCGCGGCGTATCGCCTCAAGGGCGATGATGGACTCGAGGGCCCCACACGCGCCGAGTGTGTGTCCGAGGTGCCCCTTGTTCGAGCTCGTCGGGACGTCGTCGCCCAGCAGTCGGAAGATGGCCTCGGCCTCGGCGGCGTCCCCGGCGCGGGTGCCCGTCGCGTGAGCGTTGACGTGATCAACGACTGACGGGGGCAGACCAGCGTCCTTTAGACAGCGATCCATGGCCGCGAGCATCCCCTCCGGCGCCGGGTGGGCCATGTTGCTGGCGTCGCACGAGGTCCCGAACCCCACGACCTCGCCGAGGATCGTGGCTCCGCGGGCCCGAGCGCGAGACCACTCCTCGAGCATGAGGACCCCCGCGCCCTCGCCGATGACGATGCCGTCCCGATCGGCGTCGAACGGCCGCGCGGTCTCGGTAGGTCGGGCGTTGTACCCGGAGGAGGCTGCCTGCAGGCTGTGGAAGATCACCGCCGCGGCAGCGTGGAGCTCCTCGGCGCCTCCTGCGAGCACGATCTCGGCCCGGCCCAGGCGTATCCGCTCCGCGCCCAGGCCGATCGCCTGGTTGCTTGAGGCGCACGCGCAGTTGACGGAGAACACCTCGCCCGTCACCCCGAAGTGCAACGCCACGTTGGTGGCGACCGTGTGCGCCATCGACTCGAAGAAGGTGGTGCTCCGCAGGCCGCGAGCGCTGTTCGTCCGAACGAGGTGGGACCAGAACTCGGCCTCGGACGCCCCCGACCCGGCGGTCGAGCCCATCACCACGGCTGTGCGGTCGCCCGCGACCGCCTCCGGGGACAGCCCGGCGGATTCGATCGCGCGCTCGGACGCGGAGGTCCCGAACAGCGCCACCCGGCCCATGGTGCGCCTCACTTTGCGAGGTAGGTGCATGCCGTCGAAGTTCGGCACCGGCGCGGCCACGTGCGGCCCGAGGTCGGCCATCCGCGCCCAGTCGGGCATGGCGACGGTGGCGCTGTGGTCGGCGAGCAGCGCGTCGAACAGGGTCTCGGCGTCGTCGCCGAGGGCGGAGTGCAGCCCCACGCCGGTCACCGCCACCCGCCTCACGCGGACCTCAGCTCGGCGAGGAGCCTGGGCAGATCCCCGAACATCGAGCCCAACGCGTAGTACGCCGAGAGCGTCGCGCCGAGGACGCCCGGGCTGAACACGCCCTGGCCCACGAGGCTCAGGTTCCTAATCCGGACGTTCGACGCCGGGCGGTAGCGGCCCATTTGGTCCACCGAGTGGTAGTGACCGTAGATCGCGCCTTCGGGGCTGCGGGTGAATTGCTCGGTCGACAGGGGCGTGCTCGACTCGGCGGTGAGCACCCGCCCACGCAAGTCCGGGTGATCGGTCACCAGACGTTCGATCGCCCGCTCCTGAAGCGCCTGCTTGAGCTCGAGGTACGCCGCGGGCCGGGCGTCGGGCGCGCTGCCCGCCCAGTGCGCGACCTGCTCCCAGCGCATCGGAAACATCATCAATATCCGGCCGGTGTCGGGGTACGGCGCGCCGTGATGTTCGGACGGGGCGCAGGCGAAGTACAGGCCGCTGCCGTCCGGCCGGATCTCCCGGAAGGACTCGTCGATGTCCCACGACGGGTGCCCGTAGAAGTTGGAGCGGCCGAGGCTCGGCGCCCGCCCGGCGACCGTCAGGTAGACCCCGAAGTGCGCGAACCCGACCCGGGTCTGGCTCACCCGGGTGCGATAGGCCTTGCGGGTGGCGGTCTCGGACAGGAGCGCGAGGGTCAGCCGCGGGTGGAGGTTCGAGACGACCACGTCGGCCTCGATGCGCTCCTCGCCGGCCCACACCGCGTGGCAGACGCCGTCTTCGACCTCGATGGCGGTTGCCGGCGTGCGCAGCCGTACCTGACCGCCCGCGGCGCGGATCGCCCGGGACAACGTCAGCCCGAGCTTGTCGCCGCCGCCGATAAGGGCGTTCGGTCCGGAGAGGAAATGGTCCAGAATCAGCGCGTGCTGGCCGAAGGGCGCCTCGCGGGGCGGCACGCCGTACAACACCGCGTGACCGCTCAGCGCGGCGCGGGCGCGGTGATCACGGACGTGCTCGCGAGCCACCTGCTCGAGGCTCACGGCCTCGGCCTCGACGATGAGCGACGGATCGCGCGTCGCCTGGAACCGGTACAGACCGTATGCGTCGACCGTGGACCGCATGCGGCCGAGCAGCGCGCACAGCCCCTCCGCGTCGTGCGGGAACTGCTCGACCATCCGCTGGGTGTAGGCCTCCCAGGTGGCCGGGACGCGGAACTCGAGGTCCGGAAAGCGCAGGACGTCGAAGCCGTCTGGATCGAGCGGGCTGAAATGGAGCGCGTCGAACACGCCGAGGTGGCGGAGAGCCTGGCCCAGTGGCTGGCCCTCGCCGACGCCTCCGCAGTAGTGAAAGCCCGTGTCGAACGCGCCCTCCTTGCGGAAGAAGCGGTGCAGCAGCCCTCCGGGGCGGTAGTGCTGCTCGAGCACGGTCACCCGGTAGCCGCGCTTCTGGAGCAAGCGCGCCGCGGTGAGCCCGCCCATGCCGGAGCCGATGACGACGGCGGAGCTCAGGGCGGGGTTCCGGGCGCCTTCAGCACGGCGCCGATGAGCTTCGCCGAGGCCACCCGCTGCTCGCCAACGAACGCGTTGCCGCTCGCCATGCTCATCCCTGCGCGCTCCTCGACGATGCGCACCTCGAACCTCACGGTCTGCGGAGGCAGGACGGGGGCCCGGAAGCGCACCCGATCGAACCCGGCGAGGAACGGGGTGCCCTCGATAGCCGGGGCGCGCAGACGCGCGAGGATCAACATCGACTGCGCCAGGCTCTCGAGCAGCGCGACGCCGGGCACCACGAGCTGCCCCGGGAAGTGGCCTTCGGCGAATGCTTCGTCGAAGCGGCGGGTCGTGGTGACGCTCTGGTCGTCGTGGCGCACGACCTCGTCGAGCAGCCGCCAACGGCCCTGGTGGGCGAGAAGATCGAGCAGCGTCATGGCGCCCTCCGGTAACTGGCCGCGGAGACAAGGGACGGCCCGCCGATCCGCTCGGCCTCGACCGAGACCGCGACCGCCACCCTCACCGCCCCGTGTCGCACCAGCCGCCTGGCCTCCTCTTCCGCCCGCGCCCGGCCGTCCACGAAGGCCACCGCCGGCCCCCGCACGCCCCACAGGAGCGACGCCTCGAACACCGGCGCGCCTGGCATCGTGCCCACGAAGGTCCGCCGGCTCGCCCGGCCCGAGCCCTCGCTGACCAGCCGCTCGTGGTGCGCCCGGTCGACTTCGCGACAGCAGGTGCGCGAGGCCAGCACGATCGCCGCGTCGTCCGGCAGATCCTGCCCGAGCTCGACCAGCCCACGGACGGCAAGCAGGCCGGCGCGCACGTAGTCGGTGGCCCGAGACCAGGCGGCCGGCGCGTCGGGCCACGCGAGGTCGGAGCGCGCGACGAGGCCCTCGAACACGGGCCCCTCCACGACCACCAGGTCCCGCCCGGCCGCGGGCCCCGGCTGGAGCGCGAACACGTTGGCCACGTGGGTCCCGCCAAAGGCCGACGACATAGCGAGGAGCACGCGCGCGGGGCCGTCGCGAGGGCCGACCCGCAGCGCCGCCGCAAGATCCTTGCTCCCCGCCGGGCCGGGGACAAGCGGGGTCGGGATCCGGCCCCTCCGCAGCGCCTCCACCGCGACCGCCGCCTCGATGGCGCCGGCCGCCCCCATCGTGTGCCCGAGGATGGCCTTGACCGCCCACAACGGTGGAGAGTCGCCGAAGACCTCGCTTAGCGCCGCGGCCTCCATCGCGTCGTTCGCGCGGGTGGCGGTGCCGTGGACCGAGACGCCGTCGACCGCGTCGGGGTGCAGCCCCGCCTCGAGCAGGGCGGCGCGGATCGCCGCCACCGCGCCCCGACCGTTGGGCTCGGGGGTGGTCAGGTGGTGGGCGTCGCAGGTGCTGCGGCTCGCGCGCAGCCATGCCAGCGGAGGGGTCTCGGGGCGGGCCTCGAGCAACAGCGCGGCTGCGCCCTCGCCGAGCATCAGCCCGTCGCGATCGGCGCGGAACGGGCGCGGGGTGCCGGCCCCGACTGCACCAAGCCCCGCGAAGCCGGCGTGGACAAACTCGGAGAGCGCGTCGAGCCCGACGCAGACCACTCGCTCGCAGAGGCCGTCCCGCAGCCACCCGGCCCCGACCCCGAGGGCCGCCGCCCCGGATACGCAGGCGACCGACACCGTGGTCACCGGCCCTCCGAGGCCGAGGCGGGCGGCCACCCGGAGCGCGGGCGCGTCCCTTCCCGTCCCCTCCTCGTCGGCCACCTCTCCGCTCAGCCGACGCCGGTTCCAACGCTCCCAAGGCCCGCAAACGTTGCCCGACGCGGTCCCGACCACGAGGCCGGTCCCGGCCGCCGGTCGGCCGGCGACCACCTCGCGCACGACCTGCTCCAGCAGGACCTCGGCCGGTCTCTCGCGATCGAGGCCGGCCACGATCCCGCATGGGCGAGCGGGCAGGCCGGTCAGCGCGTACGGCGGCGCCGAGGTCACAGGGAGCCCGCAGTCCAGCCGGTCCATGAGCGCCGACAGGTCGCCGGCCGACGTCCAGGTCGCGGTCGCGACGACGGCGACGCTCACGAGCGCAGCTCCGCCACGGTGACCGAGCGCAGCCCGCGGGCCGCGAGATCGGCGAGGACGTCCGGGACCAACGCCACGGCCAGCCCCTCGCCCTCGTGCATGAGCACGATGTCGCCTGCTTTGGCCCGACCCGCGCGCGCCCGCACGCCGCCGAGCAGGCGTCGGTTCCCGTCCCAGGTGCGTACCGACGCCCAGCAGGTCCGCAGGCCCGCGGCGTGGGCGGCCCCGAGAAGGCGTGGGCTCACGGCGCCGAACGGCGGACGGAAGCGGGTCGGGCGCACGCCGGTCACCTCGTAGAGGAGGTCCGCGGCGGCGCCGAGTTCGCGGGCCCCCGATTCGACCGAGCGCATCGTGAGCCACGGGTGGTGCGAAGCGCCGTGCAGCGCCAGCTCGTGGCCGTCGCGCGCGATGCCGCGAGCGAGCTCCGGGTGCTGCCGGACCCGGTCGGCGAGCACGAAGAAGGTCGCGCGCTGGCCCGCGTTGCGCAGCGCCGCCAGGATCCGTGGGGTCGACGCGGGGTGCGGACCGTCGTCGAAGGTCAGCGCCACCCTCGGAATATCGGCGGCTCCCCGCAGCTCGACCGCGCCGAACCACTGCCAGGACGGGCTCATCGAGGCCACGGCCACGCCCGTCCCCCAAAACGCGGCGGCGAGCGCCGTGAGCCCGAGACCCTCGACGCGGCCCAGGCCCGCGGCGGTGAGGCCGATCCCCGCGAGCAACCCGCCGGTCGCGGTCAGTGCGAGGAAGAGGGTCCCGGGTGAAGGGGGGCGATGTGGTCGCGGCTCAAGGCGTACCTCGCCCACCTGCGTGCCGAGCACACCTCCCCCGGGCGGTTCTCCGCGGCTGTCTTCGTGGGCTTGTTTCTCGGCATCGTACCGCTCTACGGTGTGCAGACGCCATTGTGCCTCCTGGTCGCCACGGCGCTGCGGCTCAACCGCATCACGGTCGTCGGCGCCGCCCAGGTCAGCAACCCGCTGTTCGCCCCGTTCCTGATCGCCGCCGGGATCGCGCTCGGCGACTGGTTGCGGCACGGGCGGCTTCACGAGCTCGACCTCGAGCAGGCCCGAGGGCTCGCCCCCGACCTCATCTGGCTCACCGGCGAGGTCACCGACCTGTACCTGTCGTGCCTGCTCGGAGACACGGTCCTGGCCGTGATCGCCGCCACCCTCGGGGCCGCGGCCACGTACGCGTGGCGGATCCGCGCCGACACCGCGGCGTCAACTCGCCCGCGAGCCGAGGTGCAGGGCGATCGTCCGGAGTGAGTACAGGATCTTCCTGCTCTCCGCGTCGTCCTGCAGCTGGACGCCGAAGTGGCGCTCGATCTCTATGACGAGCTCGAGCGCGTCGACGCTGTCGAGGTCCAGCCGGCCACCGAACAAGGGCTCATCGGGGTCGATGTCGGCGGGCGTCAGCGGCTGCAGCTGCAGGCCCTCAACCAGGACCTTGGCGAGTCGCACCACCGTGTCGTCCAATGCTCCTCCGGACCGACCGGCCTAATACAGCGGGGAAGGCGCCGCAAACGCGCTCAAGTACGGGCTTCGAGGGGTTCACCGAGGTCAGAAGTCCACCCGTAGCCCCAGGAAGGGGCGCATCGGGAGGTGCCTGAACATCGTGGTCGACAGCTCGCCATCGATCACGTCGACGATCGGCAGGAAGTCTGATTGGACGTTGCCCACGTTGAGGACCTCCGCGTAGAACGTCAGCCGGTACCGCTCGTACGCGCGGCGCCACTCGGCGCGCAGATCGATCTGGTGCAGCGGGCCCAGGCGGTCGCAGTTGAGGCAGGTCAGCGCCACGTGTTCCTCGTCCACCGCCTCCACCGTGGAGATCGGGCGGCCGCTGTGAAAGGTGTACCGGACGGTCGCGCGCCAGCGAGCGGTCACCTGCAGGTCGCCGGCCAGCGACGCTGTGTGTCGTTGGTCCTGCGCCGGGGCGAGGGTCCGGGCGAACGTGGTGTTCAGCGGGTTCGTGCGGGTGGCGAACAGCAGGCTCCAAGTGGCCTGGAGGTTCCACCGGCCCTGCCGGGCGACGACCATCACGTCCATCCCTTGGTTGCGCCCGGTGCCGGCATTCGCGAAATCGAGGCCCTCGGCGATCCGCGCCGGATCGTCGGGCGTGACCACGAGCTCGGACAGCTCGATGTCGTAGACCTCCACCCGCGCGAGCCCGCCGCTGGCTTCGCCGCCGAGCGGGAACGCCTGGTCGACGCCGACCACGATCTGAGCGGCCTGCTCCGCGTCCAGGGAGGGGTTGCCGAAGGTCGGATCAAGCCGAGCCGGATCGCGCTCCACCCGGTGATAGATTCCGAATGCCACCTTGGGGATGGTCCCAGTCGGGAGCGGCACCGACACCCCGGCGCTCGGAGAGTGGAGCCAAGTCCCCCGCAGCCCGGCGTACGTGTGCCGCACCCCGGCCCGCAGCCGCGCCGGCCCGTCGAAGCGCCCCTGGAGGTAGGCGTTTCCCTCGGCCCAGCCCGCCGACGCATCGAGCTCGGCCTCGGGGAAGTCGAACGGCGCGATGCCCGCCTGGCCCCAGGTCGGGAAGCTCCGGCTGTCGGTCAGGTTGCCGGTCGAGGCCGCGGAGAGGTCCGAGACGTCGGCGCCGGCCTGCAGCCGCATCGACGGGCCCAAAGGCAGCTCGAGGTCGGTGCGCAGGAAGGCGCGGCCGAACCGGTCGTCGCGCCGAAATGTGCCCCCGATCGTCCGCTCCTGGGAGCCCGTATCGCCGACCAGCGCGCCGGTCGTCTGCCAGCTCGCGCCCGACGGAGCGAGGAACCGGTGATCGAGGGACAAAATCGTAACGTGATTGGCGAGCACGAAGCTGCCGTCGACCGACAGGATCGACTCGTCCTCGGAGTCCACGACGGCCAGCGAGTCGCCGGCGTACACCGCGGACATCATTACCCGGTGCCGGTCGTCCGGGCGCCACGCCGCGCGCGCGGACAGCTCGGAGAACTCCGGTGCTGCAAAGGCCGAGTCCACGAGGTTCACCCACTCGAGCACCAGAAAGTAGCCCTCGAGGTAGGTGCGGCGCGCGGCGAGCGCGAGGGTGAAGTGCTCGTCGCGGTCGAGCGGGCCCAGGAGTAGCGCCCGTGCGCTGCTAGCCGACAGGTCGACGGCCCCGTCGAAACCTCCGCCCGGCTCGCGGGGCGCGCCGTCCCAGCTCACGACCGACATCACCGCGCTCGTGCTGGTCGGCAGATCCGCCGGCGCCGCCCCGGCGTAGAACGTGACCTCCTCGATCATGTCCGGGTTGAAGATACTGTTGAAGCCCACGAGGTGGAACGGGTTCTCGAGCGGCACCCGGTCGAGCTGGAAGACCACGTCGCCGGTCTCGCCGCCGCGGACCCGGAACCCCGCCAGCAGGTCGCCGTCGCTCACCACACCGGGCAACGCGTGCGCGGCTCGGGTGACATCCTCGAGCGACCCGGGCGTCGCCTCGATGTCCCGCCGGGTGAGGGTGTAGACGCCGGTCTCGGGCTCTGGCGAGGCCTCGAGCGCCCCGCGGTCCACCTCGCGCCAGGTCGCCCGGGTGGCGTAGACCACGACCTCGAGCGCCTCGTCGGGCACGACCACGAAGTCGGAGGTCAGCGCGTCGCCGGTCGCGGCCTCGACGAGGTAGTGCTGATCGGCCGTGCCCGCGACCGCGACCTCGAGGTCCCACCGCCCCGGCGGCAGGAACTCGACGTCGAATCGCCCGCCGCCGTTGCTGACGCGGGTGATGGGCTCGGTCGTGGCCTCGTCGAGGCGGCGAAGCGTCACCGTCGCGCGTTGGACCACCAGGCCCTCGGGATCGGTGACCCGGCCGTGCAGCGACGCTGGACCCGGGCCGCCGACCTCGGCGCTCCCGAGGAAGAACTCGAAGGTGTAGAGCAGACTCGAACCGAGATCGAGCGGTAGCTGCAGGCCCCACGCGGCCTCGACGGCAGCGTCGTCGAGCAGCGGATGTACGGGCTCGACGATCTCTACGGCCGTCACCACGCCCGCCTCGTCGCGCGTCAGCCGCACGACAACCGTACCCTCGACGCCAGCGTCGCGGGCTTCCTGTGGATAGGCGGACCGGGTCGCGTAGGGCACCGGTTGGGCCAGTCCGGAGGAGCTGTAGAGCAGCAGGAGGGCGGCGAGCACCCTCGGAGCCTACCCGAGGCGCCAGCCGCGCGCCTCCGCACCGTGGGAGGCTGGCTGCACGGCTTTCTCGGCTGGCCCATCTTCTGGTGGTGGACGGTCCTGCTCGGCGCCGCGATCGGGCTCAACGCCCTGCGGCCCGATCCGGTGCGGCGCCGCTCGATCGCGGCGATCCGGACGTTGTGGGGGCGCTGGTTGTGGGCCACCCAGCCATGCTGGGACCGCCACATCGAGGGCCTCGAGCACGTGGGACCGGGGCCGTACGTCATCGTCGCGAACCACCGATCGGTGATCGACATCCCCTGCCTCGTGGGGCTGGGACCGCCGATCACCGTGGTGGCGCACAGCCGCCTGTTCGCGGTGCCCGTCCTCGGCCGATTGGTGCGCTGGTCGGGACAGGTGGACACCGCCGAGTTCGACAGCAGGGCCCGCGCGGCGCTCGCGGCGGGCGTGAGCGTGCTCGTCTTTCCCGAGGGGACGCGCAGCTCCGGGGCGGTCGGCCGGTTCCAGACCGGCGCCTTTCGCCTGGCGAAAGAGACCGGCACCCCGCTCATGCCGGTTGCGACCGACGGCGCCCAGGGCATCCTTGCCCGGGGGCTCGCGATGCCGCTCGCGTGGAGGGTCCGTGTCCGGGTGCGAGTCCTGCCGCCCGTCGCGCCCGAGGGCGACCCCCGGGACCAGGCGCGGAGTTTGCGGGACCGGATCGCGGTCGAGGTCGAGGACCTGCGTCGGTGAACGTCGATCGCGCAGCGTCGCGCTACGCCTCCCAGGGGCGGATGGCGCTCGGCTTCGCTCGGGGCAAGATGCGCGGCGATCCGGTCTACGCCGCGGTCCTCGCCCGCTTGCCGAGCGCGGGGCGGCTGCTCGATGTCGGCTGCGGCGAAGGGTACATGCTGGCGTTGGCCGCCGAGCGCGGACGGGCGCTTGAACTCGTGGGGCTCGATCACGACGAGGCTCGCGTCCACAGAGCGCGGCTGGCGCTCGCCGATCGCGCGCGGTTGACCACAGAGGACGCGCGCACCGCCGACCTGCCGTCCGCCGACGCCGTCGCCTGCCTCGACGTGCTCCACTACCAGCCCGCTGACCAGCAGGACGCGCTGGTGGCCCGGCTGGCGGCCGCCCTCCGCCCCGGGGGCCAGTTGTTCGTCCGCGACGCCGCAGCCGACGCGGGTTGGCGCTCGACGCTCACCCGCTGGTCCGAGAGCTTCGCGGTCGCCGTCGGTCGGCACCGCGGCGACGGCGTGTTCCTCCGCGGCCGAAGCGAGCTCCCGGCGGTGATGGCGGCGCGGGGCCTGCGGGTCGAGACCGTCGACTGCAGAGAGGGAACCCCCTTCGCGAACCTGCTCCACGTCGGGCGCGCGCCGTGAGGCAGGTCGCCGTCACGGGCCTCGGCTGCGTCACCGCGCTCGGCGATCTGCGCGCCACGTTCGACGCGGCGTGCGCCGGCCGCTCCGGGATCGATGGGCCTGGGCCTTTTCCCGGAAAGGGGCCGGTGGCCGCGATTCCCGGCGGGCCCCACCTCACGAGCGCCCTGGCCCTGCTTGCCGCCGAGCAGGCGCTGGGCGGACGGCGCCCCGACCGGCTGGCGATCGTCGGCGGGAGCACGACCGGAGACATGTTCGTCGGGGAGCGGGAGTACGAATCCTGGTCGCGGGGCGGCGCTCCCGGGCCGGGGTTCCTTTGGTCGCAGTTGTGCGACCGCCCGGCGGAGCTCCTGGCGCGGGCGCTGGGCGCGAGCGGCCCGCGACTGACCCTGTCCACGGCCTGCGCCTCGGGCGCCTCGGCGGTCGGTGTGGCGGCGGACTGGGTGCGGAGTGGGCGGGCGGACGTGGTGCTCGCGTTCGGCGCCGACGCCCTTTGCGCGCTCACGGTGCACGGCTTCGGCTCGTTGCAGGCGGTGGCGGCCGGACCGTGTCGCCCGTTCGATCGTGCGCGAACCGGCCTGTCGCTCGGCGAAGGTGCCGGGGCCCTGCTGCTCGAGGAGCTCGGGGCCGCGGAGCGTCGAGGTGCGACCGTGCTCGCGCGGATCACCGGCTACGGCGCGGCGACGGACGCCTGGCACGCGACGGCGCCCCACCCCGAGGGACGCGGAGCCCGCGCGGCGTTGCGACAGGCGCTCGGCGACCTGCCCGCGGACCAAGTCGGCTACGTCAACGCGCACGGCACCGGCACGAAGCACAACGACGAGATGGAGGCCCGGGTGCTCGCCGAGGAGCTTCCGGGGGCCGCATTCTCATCGATCAAGGGCGCGATCGGCCACACGCTTGGCGCCGCAGGCGCAATCGAGCTGGCGGTCACCGTCCGCGCGCTGGTTGAAGGCGTGATGCCGCCGAACGTGGGGACCGAGGACTGGGCGGCCCCCGGGCTGCGCGAGGCGACCCACCGACGGGTGGAGCACGCGATCTCGGTCAACTTCGCCTTCGGCGGTTCGAACGTGGCGGTGCGGGTGTCGGCGTGACCGGAACCGTGCGTCGGGTCGCGTGGCGGCTGCCGATCGGAGTCCCGACGGATCGGGCGGCCCTCGGCGCTTGGCTGCGCGACGCGCGGCCAGCGCCAGACGACGGCTGGTGGCGGGCCGCGGACCCCGAGCGCCCGCCAGAGATCGCTGCTGGGGACTGGCGAAGGGCGACCCGGCTCGCGCGGCTGGCGCTGGGGGTGGTGAGCGAGCTCCGAGCCCTGGAGCCGGAGCTCGACTGGCGCTCGATGCCGTTCGTGTACGGGTCGGCCCTGGGGGAGGTCGTGCCGTCGAGCGCATTCCTCGACCGGCTGTTCGCCGAGGGCCCGAGGTTCGCCAGCGCCATCGCGTTCCAGAACTCGGTGTACAACGCGACCCCGGGCCACGTCGGGCACCTGTTCGACCTGCGCGGCCCGACGGAGACGTTGTCCGCGGGCCTGGCCACCGGTCTGTCCGCGCTGCACCGCGGCCTTGAGTGGGCGGACCGCGCCCCGGTCGTGCTGGTGCTGGTGGCGGACGACCTGAACCGCACGACGGAGGCGGCGTTGGGTGCGGGTGGCGGCGAGGCGGTCGTCGGGGTCCTGGTCGAGCGCGGGGAGCAGCTAATGGTCCGCGATGGATCACACGCAGCCCTTGCGGCCCGCGCGCGGACGCTGCCCTACGAGCGGGGGTTCGTCTCGCTCGGGTACCCGGTCGTCCCCGAGCGGGCGCTCGGGCTGTGTTGCACCAACGGGCTTGTGGCGTTGCTCGCGGGTCTGGATGTGGTCGATCAAGACGACGGCCTGGCGATCACCGCCGTGTGGCGCCGATAACGGAGGTCCGTCCGCGGCCCAGGGATCGAAGAAGTTGTACCACTGGTGCGGGTGCCGCTCGGTCCACGTCGCCAGGATGTCCGCCAGCTCCTGCGCCCAGCGCGCGAGATCGGCAACGCGCGAGGCCCGGTCGGTGAACCGGTAGATCCGTGGCCCCACCGCCTCGAAGCGGTAGGTCGAGGGTCCGGTGCGGAAGCAGCCGAGCACCACGACCGGCGCCCCAGACAGCGCCGCCAACACCCAGGGGCCGGTGGGCAGGCTCATCGGCGAGCCGAGGAAGTCCACGGTGGCGGCGCGGTCGTCCACCACCCGGTCCGCCTTCACCGCCACCACATCCCCGGCGCGGAGCGCGCGCAGGACCGTGATCGATGCGTGCTGGGCGCCGTCCTCGAGCGCGATGAACCGCGGCACGCGCACACCGAGCGTCTCCTGCACGAGCTGGAGGTAGGGATCGGTCGGCGCCCGGTGGACGAGCAGGTGCACCCGCCTACCCGTCTCCCGCAGCACGCTCGAGGCGAAGTCGGGGTTCCCGACGTGCGCCGAGACGACCAGCAGGCCGGAGGTGGCCTGGTCGCCGTACACGTGGTCGCGCAGCCCCGGCACGCCGCTCCGATCGAAGGTGATCCCCTCCGATCCGTTCAGCAGCAGGTGGAACCGGTCGACCAGCGACCCCGCGAACGCAGCGAGCACGCGCAGTCGGTGGACGGCGAGGCGCAGCGGGGAGGCTCCCGGGAAGCGCCGCCGCAGGTAGGCGTCGAGCCCCCGCCGCTGGCTGCCGCCCAAAAGGAGCCAGTAGAACAGCACCACCGGCTTCACCGCGAGCTGCACCGCCCCTCGCCCGAAGATGCGGAGGATCCAGAACAAGAGCCGCCACCCGACCAGAAAGCCGCGGTGTTCGCCCCGCCAGCTGTCGCGCGGGGTCGGCGACAACCAGCGCGGCGGCCAGAACATCCGCTCGAGCACCAGTTGCACGTTGAGCCAGGTCACCCGCGCGGTGTCCACGAACTTCCGGTACGAGCTGATCCGCTCTCCTGCCGGGGGGTACCAGACGGCGCAGAACAGGTCCACGACAGGCACGCCGGACCAGATCGCGCGCACCAGGACCTCGACCTCCCACTGGTAGCGGCTGGGCACCAGCGCAAGGCCCAGGGTCGCCTGCACCGGGTAGGCGCGAAACCCGCACTGGGTGTCGCCCACGTGGCGGCCGGTCTCCACCCAGGTCCAGAAGTTCGAGTTCGCGCGGGCCCCTCGCGCGCCGCGGGGCATCGACGCCGAGTCCCGGCAGCCGGCCACGATGGCCGAGGGACGGGCGGCGACGGCCTCGAAGAAGCGGGGCAGCTCGCTCGGCAGGTGCTGTCCGTCGGCGTCGAGCGCCACGATGTGGGAGTACCCGCGCTCGGCGGCGTCCTGCAGCGCCGTTTGCAGGGCGGCGCCCTTGCCGAGGTTGGCGGAGTGGCGGATCACGCGCGCGCCCTCGGCCAGCGCCAGCTCACCACTGCGGTCGGTGCTGCCGTCGTCGACGACGAGCAGGTCGGCGGCGTGCGCGAGGCAACCGCGCACCACCGACCCGATCGTCCCCGCGTTGTTGCGCACCGGCACGACCACCAGCGGCCGCACGGTCGGGGTCGGGCGAACGTCGAGGCGGGGGGCGCGCCGGGAGACGGCGGTGCAAAGCAGGTACACGCCCGTCAGGGCCGACACCAGCCCGACAGGGAGCGCCATGCCCTCGAGCTGGCGCGAGGCGGCCACGGACAGGGCCGCGGCCTGCAGCAGGATCAGCGTCCAACCATCTCCGCCCGGGAACCGCGCGCGCGAGGCGGGACCGTCGACGACGATCATCCTCCCTCCAGTGGGGTGACGGTCAGGCGGTACCCGCGCAGCCGATCCCGCAGCACGAGGCCCTCCCCCTCCCGTCGCACACGCGCTCGCCCCCGCGAGCCGCTGACCGACCAGCCGTCCGACTTGGGCCGCACGCGGAAGCCGAGCACCCGCACCCGCTGGCTCCCGTCGACGAGGTAGAGCGCGGCCAGATCCCGGTCGAACGGCAGCCGGCCGAGGAGCTCGCCGAGCCCGGGGTCCAGCGCCTCGATCGTGGTGCGACCGCCTTCCACGCGGACGGTGAACAGCGACGGGCCCGCGGGGGTCAGGGCCTCCATAGCGAGCGTCGGGCCGTCGTGCGCGACGACCGCCACCCCGCCGAAGACCTGGCCGTGCCCCTCGATGGAGAAAAGGTCCACGTGCTCCCCGTGCGCCGGCAGCGGCTGCTCGGGCGGGGCGGCGAGCGCCAGCGTCGAGCAGAAGCTCATCACCGAGACATCTCCTCGAGGGCCCGCCGCTGGGCGCCGTACTCGGGAAGGGCTTCCGACGCCGTCCTTAAGAACGGCTCAGCGCCGGCGCGGTCCCCGAGATCGAACCGCGTCCTCCCCTGCTCGAACAGGGCCTCCGGGTGCCCGGGCAGCCACCGCGCCGCCTCGTCCGCAAGATCGCGGGCCGCCTCGCCCGAGGTCCGCCGCGCCGCGCGCAGCAGCTCCCGGCCCCGATGCACCGCCAGCGCCTGCTCGGCGTCGGCGTCGGCGGGGACGACCTCGTGGGCCTCGAGGTCACCCGACAACACGTCCGACAACGCAATCCGCGCGTAGCCGCCGGCCAGGTTCGGAAAGCGCGACACCCACACCACCCGCTCGGTCACGTCGATCACAACCCCGTGGGTCGCGAGGTCCGCGTCGAGCGCGAAGCGGTGACCACGGGCGAGCGGCGCGTCGCCGACCCCGCGCCGATCGCGGAGGATCGCCGCCGACGACGGAAGATCGAGCGATCCTGCGCCACGGGCCAGGAGCTCCTCCAGGCGAAGCTGCCGGGGCACCGTCGTGCTGTCCTCGATGCGCTCCTGGTTGCGCGGATCGTCCGCAAAGGCCTCTGAGCGGAAGTGATTGGCGACCGCCATCGAGCCCACGACCGGGATCCGCACCACCCGCAGGGCGTCCACTTCGAACAGCGCCGCCTCCCCCGCGCCGGCGTCGACCACCATCACGTTCTCCGCGACGAACCCGGCGCGCGCCCGCAGGATGCGCTCGGCCTCGTCGAGCGAACTCGCCGTCTCCAGAATCTCGCGCACGATCAACGTCATGGGCGTGCCCGGCCGGGGGGTCGCATCGGAGGCCGCGGCGTTGATCGCCACTGCGAGTCCGTCGGCGTTGACGCCGGTCACCGCTCCGGAGATCCCCGCGAAAGCCACCGACAGGTACGGGATTCCGTGCTCCGGGCGGTGCACGCGCACGACCTTGTCGCGGTCGAACGCCACGGCGCCCTCGAAGTCGAAGTTGCGCGCCAGCAACCAGTGGCCGTCGCGGGTGGTGGGCGGTCCGGCGAGGAACCCGGTGCAGCCGAGCAGCGGGGTGTCGGCCAGCGCCTGCCCGAGGTCGTGGATCGCGTGGTAGTCGACCTTGCGGGTGTAGTGAGGCCCGCCGAGCCACATCCGATCGGGCTCGGCGGCCGCGGTCGCCGCGATCTCGAGCCGGTCCTCCTCGCGCAGGTGCCCGTTCATCCCCGCCGACGCAACCGCCGCGCCGCGCGTGATCAGCCACCGGAACGGCGCGACGGGCACCAGGCGACGAAAGGACGCCAGCATCTCGTCTTCGAGCCGCGCCCGCAGCACGGGGGTCGCCGCGCCGGCCGCGTAGCCCGCCTCCACCGGGCCCCCGGTCGTCGACAGCACCCACAGGCCCTCCGTCCGCCGGAGCCCTGCCCGGTCGAGGGGCTCTCTACGGAGCGGCGGCAGCGCCGGCGGGGTGAGCGCCGTGACCAGGATGAGCAGCAGGTCGAGGTGGACAAACACGAGCGCCGCCCAGGCGACCCGGGCGATGCCCCTTCGGACCGCCTGCGAGGGCCAGCCGGCGGCGAGGCGCGGCGTAAGCACCAGCGCTACCACGGTGGCGCCGCCGATGCCGAAGGACAGGGTCCACCCAACACCCCGCAGCACCGGGGTCGTGGCGGCCACCAGCGGCAGGAAGCCGGCGATGGTGGTGGCCGAGGAGAGCGCGATCGCGCGGCTGGCAACCCCGCGGCGGGCCTCGTCGGGGGCGTCCGCTAGGAAGATGCCGTAGTCGACGCCGAGGCCGACCACCAGCACCATCACCGTGACCGTGACGAGGTCCCACGGCTGACCGACCCAGGCGAGACCGCCCGAGGCGCAGGCGACCGCCGCGACCGCGGGAGCCAGGGCGGCGAGCGCGCGCTCCATCGAGCGGTAGCGCGCGGTGAGCAGCGCCAGCAGCGTGAGCGCGCCGATCGCCGCGGATCGGAGCAGCGAGTGGCGGGTCTGCTCCACGCTCTCTCTTGCGAGCGTCGACGGCGCGAGCCAGCGCGCCTCGGGATCGATGCCGGCCACCGTGTCCGCCAGGAACGGCTCAGCGACCGGGTCGGCAAGTGGGGTCGTGACGAGCGCCCGGTGCCCCCCCTCGTCATGCACGAGATGGGCGGCGACCCGCTCATCGAGCACCGTGCCCGCCCACAGATCGACGGGGACCGGGGTGTCGAGCTGCCGCAGGATCCGCTCGGCCGTCCCTGGAAAGGGCGCGAAGCCGACCTCGGTCGCGGCCTCGTCGAGGTCGGCCTGCAGCACGTCGAGCGGGGGGAGTGCGAGGCGGCGGGCGGCGCGAACCTCGCCGCCGGGCAACAGGGTGCCGGCGCCGACCCCGTCCGCGATCCCGGTCCGCTGGAGCGCCTCTTCCACCCGCGCGGCCCGATCGAGCAGCCGGTCCGGATCGGCGTCTTCGAGGAGCACGAGCCCGCGCGCCTCGGAGAGCCCGAAGTCCTCGAGCAGGACCCGCGCGGCCGCGTCCACCTCGGGGCTGCGGGGGAGCAGCGCCATCGGATCGGTCCGCAGGTCGGTGTCGAAGGCGCGGGTCGCCACGAGGCTGGCGCAGGCGAGGACCAGCCACGGGACAAGGGCCGGGAGCCGCGGCGGCGGTCTCGGGGCCGCGGGCCGCCCGATCCACGCCCAGACCAGCGGGCCGAGGAGCGTGGTGGCGACAAACGCGCACACCGCCGCGAGCGCCCCGGTGACGCCGAGCACCCGCAAGGCCGGCACGTCGCTCGTCATCAGGACGCCGAACGCGAGCGAGGTCGCGCCCGCGTTGAGCAGCAGCGTGGGCCACAGCTCCCCCACCTCCGCGCGGGCCGCGGCGTAGCGTGTGGCCTGGTCAACCTGGCCCGGCCGGACCGAGGTCCCGAGGTAGAGGTGCACCCAGTAGTCTGCGGCGATGCCGGCGAGCGCGCCTGAGAACGCGAGCTGGATTGGGTGGATCGGCGAGAGCGCCCAGGCCCCGAGCGCCGCGCCCGCGCCCGCCACGACGACGGCGGGGGCGGTCCCGGCGAGGGGCCGCCAGCTGCGGAAGCCGATCACCAGGACCAGGGCCAGGACGACCGCGCTGGCAGCGGCCGCGAACGCCACGTCGTCGCGGATGGCGGTCGCTGCCTCGTGGGCGAACCGAGCGGCCCCGTACCAGTGGACGGGCAGGGTCCGGTCGGCGAGAACGCCCAGCACCTCGGCGATCAGCGGGTCGTCCGCGCCGTCCCAGCTCCGCGGACGCGGGTGCACCAGCACCATCGCGGTCCGGCCGTCGGGGCTGGTCAGCAGGCCCTCGCGCAGGGTCACGCCGCCCGCGGAGCCCCCGAGGGCGCGCTCCACCGCAAGGGTCTCGAGGTCGAGCGGGTCCCGTCGGATGCGGCCTTCGAGGAACCCGCCCGCTGGCCCTTCCAGCCGCGCCCGCTGGAGCAGCAGGGCCTCGCGTATGCCCGCCGGGGAGGTGCGCCGGCGAAGGTCCTCCGCAGGCACGAAGGCCGCGGCGTGCTCGGCCAGGCGCTCGCCCACGACCACGCCCTCCGCGAGATCGAAGCCGGCGTCGACCCGCCGCACGTGCGGGAGCGCCCGCAGCGCCTCCGCCAGGGCCGCCACCTCCGCGCCGAGCGACTCGGGGTGGTCGGCGCCCTCGACCAGCACCACCAGCACGTCGGTGGCGGCGAAGTCGCGGAGCGCCGCGAGTGCGCGCCGCGTGTCCCCGGTTGAGGGCACCAGCTGCTCGAACGCCGGCTCGAAGGTGACCCGCGAGGACGCGAGCGCCCCAACGGCGACCAGGACGGCGAGGATCAGCGCACGCAGTCGCACGTCCGCGCTCAGTCCAGCAGGAAGGTCGCGGCCGGGAGCGCGGACTCGAGGTCGACCGAGGTCAGGGTGATGGTCGTCCGATCGCCGTCCGGCTCCATCAATTCGACCTGTGACACGTACGCCCCCGTGGGGTCAACGCGCACCGTCAGCGTGGACAGGGCTTGCCGCAGGATCGGATCTCTCGGAGACAACACCGCGACCCGCTCCTCGGGAAGGGTCACGTCGTATCGCTCCCGCAGGACGGCGGCGTCGGCCGCGAGCCAGACCGTGAGCCCCGTGACCAGCCCCGCGAGCTGCGGCTGGGTCGCGAGGTCGAGGTGGACCACCCGGTCGACGCCGGGCATGCGCGCCGAGACCTCGGTCCCGGAGACCACGAACACCGACGCCGCAGCACCGCTCACCTCCCAGCGCAGCTTGTCCGGCCGCTCGAACGCCAGGGTGCCAGTCGAGGTCAGCGGCGCCCGCAGGAGCCTGCGCTCCTGGACTTGGATGAAGTCGGCCCGCAGGTGTTGCGCGCTGGCCAACCCCGCCCACAGCCTGTCCGCTGGATCGAGAGACGGCTCAGCCAGGGCCGCCTGGGCCAACAGCGCGATCAGCGGACGGCCGCGAGCTGACTGACGACGTCCTTGACCGACCCGAACCAGTAGTTTCGGAACCCGAACCCGTGCGCCGGCTCACAGGCGCGCACGAGGGAGTGCACGTCGCGAGTCGCCACGTCGTACCGGACCACCCAGAAGCAGCCGAGCTGGTTCGGCTTGTGCAGCTGATCGGCGATCAGGGCGAGCGCGGTGCCCTCGGTCTCGCGCAGCGCGTAGCTCTTCACCCGGTCGCGGATCAGCTGGGCGGGGAGCTCGTCGGTGACCGGAAAGCTGTCGTCGCGCACGATCTGGGTGTTCGGGTCCGCCACCCGGTGGAGGTCGCCGAGATGAGAGAGGCTCGTGACGATGGCGCTCACCTTCGTCCGTGCCTCCAGCTCGTCCAGCTGCTCCTCGACGAAAAGCCCGTTCCAGGTGTTGAAATACCCTGGAAAGATGGCCGACGGATCCCGGAAGTCGAGGGTTCCCACCAGGCGCACCAGGCCATAGTCGATGCCCGTCCACACCAGCGTCCGCTCTCCCGCAGCCCAGGCGGTTCCCGTGAGGATGAACAACCACGTCGTGAGCATCTGAAGCCTCGCGGGGTCAGCTATCCCGGTCAGTTGTCCCGATGACTCAGCGGGCGAGGACCAGTAGCGTGTGGCCGAGGCCGAGACCGTCCACCTCGCGCTCCACCCTCAACCCCGCCCGCTCCACGCAACGGATCAGGTCAGACGCGTGGTACATGCGGCTGTTTCCATTGGCGATAGTCGCGAAGTAGATCGAGGTCATCGCGAGCACGTAGGCCGCGGTGGGCTGGCGCTGACGGTCCCAGAACGTCTCGAGCACGAACAGCCGCGCTGCGTCGTCCATCGCCGCGCGCGCCCGCGTCAGGATCGAGACGATCTCGTCTTCCGCGAAACAATCGAGGAACTGACTCATCCACAGCAGGTCGTACCCGCGTGGGAGGGCCGCGTCCGAGTCGAGGAAGTCGATCGGCGCCGTGCTCAGCCGGTCGCCCAGGCCGAGCGCCTGCAGCTCCTCGCGAGCGTTGGCCAGCTGTCCAGGGTGGTCGAGGAGGGTGACCCACACGTCGGGATCAGCCTGCAAGACCAGGGCGGCCCAGCGACCGGTGTTGCCGCCGCAGTCGAGCAGGCGCCTCGGCCGAGACTCGAGCACAAGGGGAAGCACCTCGGGAAACACGCTGTCCGAATAGTAGTGGTCGAAGCGGAACCAGCTCTTGCGGACGTGCGGCGGGAGCTCGGCGAGGGCCTCGTAGACGGTCCGGGACGGACCGAATGCCTCGAGACCGGCAGGCCGCCCCTCCTGCAGCGACGTCTCCAGCCTGTGGGCGCCGAGGAAGCAGACGTCGTGCACGAAGTCCATGTTGACCCGTGTCATCTCGTCCTTGAGCACGAACAACCCGACCGGTGCGAGCCGGTATCGCCCGCGGTCCAGGGAGAGCAGCCCGATCGACGTGCCCGCGTCGAGCAGCACTGCGAGCGCGTGGTCCGAGAGCCCAGAGCGGTCCCTCGCTTCTGCGCGATCGAAGCCCTCGTCCGCGCGCTCGCGGGCGTAGGCGAGCACTCCGGCATCCCGCAACACGCGCGCGGCCTGGAAGGCCATGGGCCCAAAGGCCAGAGTCTGCGCGGCAGTGCGGGCGTCGAAAGTCGGAGGCATCGCCCTCCCCGATACCATGCACCGTCCGATCAGAGCAGTGCGAGGACCATCTTGGCTGCTACGTGATCGAGTTGGGATCATGTTCCCCGGCTCCAAGAATCACGGGTGCCGGCTCCCGGGGCTGGTGCGAGGACTGGAATCGCCCGAATGACGGCGATGCGGGAGCGATCGTGACGTGCGGGCATTCGGGTGCATGAAGGCGGTGGGGCCGGTCGGCGACGTGAACAGCGACGGGTACAAGAATCTCTACCTGGGGGCCCAGCTCGACCATTTCGCCGCCCGCGATGGCGGCCGCGTCATCGTGCTACTCGGCGGGTTGGAGTAAGTTTTCGGCGCCAGGAACCCACCGTGCGTCAGTCAGTCATCTCTCGAGTGAGCAGGCCTTGATCATGGCGAGCCCGTGACTGCGGTCGCTGCCGACCTCGCCTCAGCAGCCCCCTACGTTGATCGCAACGCCGTGCCCTGGGTCTCGGCCAAGCGCGGGCCGCTCATGGTCGTGCCCTTCAGGTTCGCGCGGAGGCGCGCGGCGCTGTTCTTCGCCACCTCCCGCGGTGTTCGCGGAGGTCAGTGCCGCTTGCGTCTTCGCCGGACTTGCTTCCAGGTGGCCCCGACGACGGCGGGGCGATTGCGGGACGCCGCCTGGCGGTGGTCGGG